>Ga0214919_10010703_pt1 | contig 11563 bp, 4 predicted proteins | sample LL1503_MetaG_FD_177994 | JGI IMG/M metagenome (GOLD analysis project Ga0214919, IMG submission 177994) | Freshwater microbial communities from Lake Lanier, Atlanta, Georgia, United States - LL-1503 | ecosystem: Environmental > Aquatic > Freshwater > Lake | place: USA: Georgia | collected 2015-03-15
ATAACATCCCAAAATGCCGACACATTTTCTGTTTTTGAACCTGGTTTAACTTTAGCAGGCCATTTTACAATCATTGGTTCTCTTATTCCTCCTTCATAAACATCTCTTTTTATTCCCCTTAAAATACCATTGCTATTGAAAAATTCCGGGTCACCACCTCCTTCTTTATGAGGACCATTGTCGCTCGAAAAAATGATTATAGTATTCTTCTCAATTCCTAATGCTTTAATTTTTGCCATTATCTCTCCAACATGTTTATCTAAACGAATTACCATTGCGGCAAAGGTTGCATGCGGATATTTTTGAGTCGTGTATTCTCTAATTTCTAAATTTTCTCCATAATCGAAGCCAACAGCATTCTTTTTCCCTTCAAAAGGAGTTTCTTTTCCAAATTTTATTTTTTGTTCTTTTAAAATTTCATCGTCTGGTACAATTAATTCGGCATGAGGAAGAGTTGATGGATAATACATGAAAAATGGTTCATCCTTATTTTCCTCTAAAAAACGCAAGGCTTTATTTTGAATTACATCTGCAGCATAAGTAACCGTATGTTTCCAATCATTTCCCTCTAGCATTACTTTATCTCTATTATGCCATAAATGATCAGGATAATATCTATGAGCAACAGCTTGACAATTATATCCAAAAAACTCATCAAATCCTTGGTTATTTGCATCACCCTCAGAACCAATATACCCCAATCCCCATTTACCAAAAGCCCCTGTTTTATATCCTGATTGTTTTAAAAGTTCTGGAATAGTAATCGTATTTCCACTCATGGGTGATTGACCTTCTTCCATTCCCTTCTCTTGAGCGTTTCCTCTTATAGATGTATGCCCTGAATGTTGGCCACTCATTAAGCATGAACGAGAAGGCGCACATACCGGTGCTCCTGAATAATGTTGCATAAACTGCATTCCTTGACTTGCCAATTTATCTAAATTCGGAGTATTGATTTTTTGTTGCCCATAACAAGTCAAATCACCATAGCCCAAATCATCAGCAAGGATGTAAATAATATTTGGCTTTTTCTGAGCATTAGCACTGTTACAAATAAAAAATGCTACTGTAAGCAGAAATAAAAGATAAAATTGATTTGAAGGTTTCATATTCTTTTTATTTTTTTAAATCAACTAATTTTGCTCTTAAGCATACATTAATAAATGCGGCAGAAGTCCATAGTTGTTGGCCTGATCCAGAAATTAAACCGCCTGGCAATTCAACTTTTTCATGAAATGAACCAAATCCACCCCATTCTGATTCGCGTTTTACGGATAGTTTAGTTCCCATAGTACGTGCTAGCAATGCCGCATTGTAACCAGTATAATCCTTCCCGTCAACCAATTCTTTTGCTTGAAGAAAGTAGGTATCACAAAATGGCCATGATGCATTATTATGGTCGCCTTTATTGTTTTCAAGAAAAGGATGAATCAAAGGAATCCCTTTATCCGTTGTTGGATAATTATCAATAGCTTTTTTAGCTTCTTTTCCTTTTACAATTCCAAATAAAACAGCAAATGCTGTTCCTAAATTATGCTGATTTTTCATGACAACACCATATCTATCTTTATAATAAGTAAGTGTACCGTCAGGCAATATCAATTCCTTTCTTATGGCTTTTTTTAGTGATTCGGCTCGTACATTCCAATATTTTGATTCATCTGGTAAATTGCATTTTTTTGCTGCAATAGCAAGTGACAACATTGCTTTATAATATATGCAATTAGTGGAAGTGCCTTTAAGTAAAACGCAATCTGAGATAGTCATACCCTTAGGATATCCACTTGAGGTTAAATCTTGAAATGCTGATTGTGCTCTAAATAAACCATCAGTTTTGTCAAACCAAGGATCGTAATTTGTTTTGAAGTTTTCTTTGCCATTCGTATAAAACCATTGCCAATCTGCAATTTCCGGATGTACTGAAAATAAATTGTCTACAGCCCATATCCAAACAACATCATCTGTTCTACGGGTAATACTGTTAGTTTTATATTTTGCCATTACTTGAGGCTCTTCATTTGAAATTATATCCCAAGGAGCATCAATTTCTTTTATTACATGATTGCTTGAAACTTTATACCCCTGGAGCGCAATAACCTCTCTGGTAACTTTCAATGATTGCAGCATCTCTTTCGGGAAAATAACATTTAGGCCTAATATTCCAGCAAAAGCAATGTCTCTTGTATAAACTCTATCGGTATATCGTCTACCCGCTGCAAAATAGCTACCATATGAATTGATTACTCCATTTTGCTCAATATCATTAAGGGCTATCTTCCACATTTTTTTAGTTAATGGGGTAGCATTATCCTTTAACATGGTTTGACATTTGGGGTTTACCGAAGGCAAATCATCAACCTTAAAAGCACCTAAAGCGTCCGTTAAAGTAGTTTCTGTTAATATTAATGGATCGCTTTTATACATTAATTGCGGATCAATCAGAGTATTTGCAAATAACAATAAACTACCCATAAGTATGGGAATCAACTTTAAGATCTTCATACCGTAGCAATTTACAATAGTAAAGTTGATGTTTCTATAATTAGAATACCAATTCATTAAGTCTCATAAAAAAGTGATTTTGTCTCAATTTTTGAAAGAATGGCCTGTTTAATGTCAATTTTCATCCTTTTTCGACTTAAAATTCATTTTTATCGAATTATTTGGCTTGAATTTTAAGAATTGATACAAAACAACATGGTTTTTGAGACTATTGTGTTGGATTGTTAAGAGTGGTAGACTATAGTTTTGAAATATTAACGAATTGCGCCATGTCGAGAATTTCCAAAGCTATAATCTGCTTGATTTGTATTTGTCCTTTTATTGAAGGCTTTAGGTATTCAGATACCAACTTAATTGAATGCAAGGCATTTTCCAATAATAATTCAATAGAGTCGAAAGTAACTATAAAGAAGGGCTTGAATGGTCAAAATTACATCACCATTTCATTGACAAATAAAGGAAAAGCGATTGACAAGATAGATTCAATTGAAGTGTTGATCAAACAATCCTCAAAAAACAATGACCAGACTCAAATTATGGTTGGTGGCACCTGCATGGGGCGAACACCTATAAAACAATCAGATGCATCTGATACAAAAAGCGAAACAGCCACCTTTTTACTAACCAAACACAACCAAAATAATTACGGTCTAGTTGGAATACTAACCTGGAATACTTTCATGCCTTATATTCATTATAATGCTCAAAAAGATATTGTTATTAAAGCCTTTGGTGAGAAGAAGCCAATCAAGCCAGGAGAAACAATTTATTTTGAACGGATTGTAGAGACCAAGAACGATTCTTGGCAGGATTTAATGTTTAATTATGGTGAGGAAATTGCAAAAGAACATCAAATTAAACCAAAAAAATCCCTAGAATTAAAAGGTTGGTCAACCTGGGATTATTACGGCAGAGTTTATGATACAAAAGATGTGATTAAAAATATTGATCAATTAAGCGCTCATGGAATTAGTGCTAATATCATTCAAATAGATGGTGGCTGGTGGACAGAAAGAGGCGATTATTTAAGTGTTAGAAAAAATTTAGTAGGTGGTATGAAAGCCATTGCAGATTATGCAAAATCAAAAGGGTATAGAGCAGGTATTCACTTAGATGGCTTTAGAGCAGATAAATCCTCAGAATTGTTTAAAAATCATCCAGATTGGTTTTTAAAGGACCAAGATGGTGAAACAATTTGCCAAGCCGTTGATAGAAAAGATACATACATGCAATACATTTATTTTGATTATTCAAATCCTGCCGTATGTGCCTATATGAAAAATGTATTGAAAACAATTCGTACCCAATGGGGTTTTAGCTATTTTAAGATAGATTTTATGCGCTACGGTCTTTTGGAGACCATATTAGCAGAGCACGGAAAAGACAGATTAAAGGGTTCAAAAAAAGTGACTGCAGTTAATTCTTTTGACAACAGTATTACCAGTGTTGAAAGAACAAGAGCAGGTTTAAAAGCAATGAGAGAAGGCATTGATGATGGCTTTTTTTTAGCATGTTCTTCCATTTTTGGACCAACGATTGGTATTGTTGATGGAATCAGAACAGGTGGAGATATTAGCCCTTCTTTTGATTATTACCAAACGCGTTGCTTGCAAAATGCGGGTAATTTTTACATGAATCATGTTATTGTACAGACCGATGCAGATTATTTAGTAGTTAGAAATAAAGAAGATGAAGAGTCTAGTAGAGCATGGGGTACGGATAAATTTGGGGGTAATACTACTTTGAATGAAGCTAAAATGTGGGCTGATTATATAGCCTTGTATGGTGGCATTAAAATTAACAGTGATAATCTTACAACTCTCAGAAACGAAAGAAAAAATCTAATTAAAAATGCTTTTTCTTTAAAAACAGCAACACGTTTTTTACCTATTGATTTTTGGAGTCATGCAAAAAACAATAAAGATGCTTATAATATAATGCTTGCTGAAAATGAAGATGGTGTTTATTTATCTCTATTTAATTGGAATGAAGAAGACAAACAGTTCATTATTGAAGGTTTAGAAAATACGGAGATAACTGAAGCATATACAAAAGAGAAAATCAATACTAGAAATGGTAAATTAACAATAGAAACAAAGGGTCATAGTTCAAAGATATTTAAGATTAAAGGAAAGAGTTTCGACTATTTGAGAAAAAAAATAAACAACGATTAATTAGCTGCCAAAACTACCATCATGAGAAAACTAAAAAACTACAAAAAAGTTTTATTGTTATCAATAATAACTTTATTTACTGTTTTTACACAGACTTACGCACAAACAAAGACAGTGATTGGAACTGTTAAAGATGAGAAAGGAAACCCTTTATCAGGCGTTACCGTAATTGTACAAAACTCAAAAAATGCTTCGAGTACAGATAAAGATGGGAAATTTTCTGTCAAAGCATTATCAACTGACAAAATTGTTTTCACTTTTATCGGTATGAAAAAACAAGTCATTGCAGTGGGAAAACAAAACCAAATTGAAATATTATTAACTGAAGATCCTTCAGCGCTTCAGGAAGTAATTGTAGTTGGTTATAATTCTAAAAAATCGGCTGAAATTTCAAGTGCTGTAGTAAGTCTTAATGCCGAAAAGCTAGCCTCATCTACTGCTACTTCTTTAGATGGAGTTGATTTATTGCAAGGAAAGGTCGCGGGTTTAACTATTTTTGAGAATAACTATGATGCGGGTGCAGCTCCTTCTGTTCGTATAAGAGGGACTGGATCATTAACTGCAAGTAGCGAACCACTTTGGGTTGTAGATGGTGTAATTTCATCTGCTAGTGCATTTAATCCTAACGATGTTGCAAGCATAACAGTAATGAAAGATGCAGGTGCAACAAGCCTTTATGGCTCTAAAGCAGCCAGTGGTGTTATAGTTGTAACTACCAAAAAAGGTAATGCTGGCAAAGGGGTATACAATATTAATTCATCCTATGGAATCAATACTCCTATTTGGGGAAACTTTAAAGGGACAATGAATTCGGCTCAGTTGTATGATTATCATCGTGAAGCGTTTGCAAACGATAATACGTATTTGGCTTCTCCAACAAATACAGAAGCACTTTGGATGAGCAATGTTGTGAGAGGTAGAACTAGAGATCAGGTAATAGCAACTGATTTCGATTGGCTAGCTTTTATGTACCCAAAAGGGAATACACAAAAAGTAAATTTCTCTTATAGTGGAGGTTCTGAAAAATCAACCCAATATATCGGTTTGAACTACAACAAGATAGATGGTACTGTAAGAGGCAATGATGAAGACCAAATTTCTGGACAAATTAATTTAACTAATAAATTAGGCGATAAATGGAAACTAGATACTAGAATTTTTGCTTCAATGAGGAAAAGTAATTCATCTCTTTTTCAAGAAAATGGACGACCTGCACCTTTTGATAGTCCCTACAATTTGGATGGTTCTTTGAAACTACTTCCACAGATGCAAACAGATTGGATTGGAACAAGGTCAGCGAATCTTTTATTATATGATGTAAATGGAAACGAAAATTCAGATAATTCATTGAATTTCACTCCCTATTTTGGGATAACTTATGAAATGTCACCGAAATTTAAATTTACTTCATCTACTCAGTATAGATATGTAAGTGCATTATCAAAAGTATATCGTTCAGGCGATTCTTGGATAAATGATACAGATTATACGCAAGGTCTTTTGGGAACAACTAATGCATCTTTACAAAGACAACAATCAACAGGTCAAAACATATTAAATAATGAGATACTTACTTTCAACCAAAAATTTGAAAAAAGTACAATAAACACGTTAGTTGGATTTGAGTATCAGTCTCAAGTGGCTGATGGCTTTACTGCAACAAATACAGGATTAGTAAACGGTATTAGTGTTTTAAATGCCACTACAGGGGTACCAATAGTAAAAGGAACACCAACTGAAATATATAGAGTTTCTTACTTTTCTCAGTTAAATTACAATTTTGATAATAAATATTTTGTAACTGGATCTTATCGACGTGATGGTTCATCTAAATTTGGAAGCGCCAATCGCTTTGGTAATTTCTATTCAGCTTCTGCAGGTTGGCTTATAAGTGGTGAAAATTTCATGAACAATACTTCAAAAACTATCTCTACACTTAAACTAAGGGCTAGCTATGGAGCTACAGGTAATGATAATTTTACTAACTATTCTGCTGTCGAAACTTTTTCACTAGGTGCAAATTATAATTTTCAAAGTGGTTCTTCGCCATCGCAATATGCAAATCCAAATTTAACTTGGGAGAAAGCCTTCACAGGCAATATTGGTGTTGATTTATCCTTATGGAAAAAAATAGACTTAACCTTTGATTTTTACAGAACCGACAATAAAGATGTATTATATCAAGTTCCACTTGATCCAACTACTGGCTTTAATACAGGTTGGAAAAACATTGGGAATATAAGAAATAAGGGATTTGAATTTTCTGCTTCTGGTAATATTATCAACAATAAAAATTTCAAATGGTATAGTAATTTGTCTATTGCCTTTAACTTAAATGAAGTTATTTCTTTAAATGACGCAGGTGAAAGAGGAATAATAGATGCGAAAGCTAATAGGATTTTAAAAGTTGGAAATGATGTTAGTACATCCTATTTATTTGATTATGTTGGAGCAGATCCGAAAACAGGTTTAGCCACATGGAACACTGTTAATAGCAAGGGTGAAATAGACGGAACTACAACATGGAGACTTAATCCAAACATAGCTTATAAAACCAAAAATCTTTCACCTCGTTTAACAGGTGGCTTTAATAATAAATTCACATATAAAGGTATTTCCTTAGATGTTATGGTGTCTTATGCAGGTGATTTTTATTCGGCTATTACCAGTGATATATGGTTTAGGAATGGTGAAACCCTTATTCAGGCACAATCAGCTGCTGTATTAGGAAAATACTGGCAAAAAGAAGGCGATCAAGCATATTTCCCTCGTCCATTTTATACGGTTTATGGCACATCAGCTACTGTACCAAACAAGCCAACTGGTCAAAACCTAGTAAGGGGTGATTTTATTAAAGTAAATTATATTTCATTAAGTTATGATTTACCTAAAGCAATACTTACAAAATACAAGATGACGAATGTAAGTGTTTATGCACGTGTTAATAATCCATTTTTAATTGCCTTTGATAAGAATTTTGTATTTACATCTCCAGAATCCCAAGGATATGCTGGGGATATAAATGTTAATAATAAATTAAGGCCAATTCAACAAAGTTTAATTTTTGGAGCAAATTTCACGTTCTAGAAAATTAAAAATTGAAATAAAAAAAGACTAAAAAAAAAAATTAAAAAGTAATAAAATGAAAAATATCAAGTTTATAATATTTTTAATAAGCTTAATTATATTTTCTAGTTGCAATAAGCTAGAAACATTTCCATATGACTCATTGAAGAGAGATGATTTTAAATCCCTTCAAGGAATTCAGCTTTTAAGCACAGGCATATATTCTAATTTAAGTACAGGTAATGACAAAGCCTATATCGATTATAGTAATAATAGCAGTGATGATTTTGCTAAGGTAAATAGAACTAATAGCAGTGAGCCAGGTAGTTTTGCCACGAATTTTATAGATCCATTAATTAATGGAATTTTATGTTGGCCTTTGTGGACAGACTATTACAAAAATATATACGTATGTAACACGGTCATCTCGCAAAATTCATTTGGTACTGATATTGAAATAAACAATGCAATTGCAGAAATGTATTTTTTAAGAGCATACAACTACTATATATTGAGTAACTTTTTTACACGTCCATATACCCAAAAGGATATTAGCAATTTAGGATTACCATTGCGTTTAAACCCAGACGATAAAAGTGAAGCTACTCGATCAACTATTGATCAGTTATATGATCAAATGATTGCAGATTTAAAAATAGCTGCTCTGTATATGAAATCAATTAATACAGATAGAACCAAAGCTTCAAAACAAGCCGCTCATGCACTGTTGGCTCGCATTTACAATTCAATGCTGCAACCAACAAACCCCGACGTAACAATTGCCAATAATGCTATTGTTTATGCCGATTCTGTTTTAAATTCTGGCAAAGTATCAATGGTAACTGCATCAGATGTTTTTTTTGGTGCAAATACTATTGTTAGAAACCAAAGACCGTCGTTAATTAAGCATTATTTTTCCACAGCCCAGAGCTCTAATGAAACAATTTGGATGTTGTATAGAACCGCCGTAACAACTTTACCGCTGTGCATTGATGTTGATTACAATCAAAAAAGTACAGGTCAGTATCTACCTCTTTCAAATGATTATTTTAATTTATTGAATAAATATCCAACAGATTTACGTAATAATTTAATTGATAAAAATTACACAACTACAACTGGAACTACACTTACGCTTACAGATGCTGTTTTCAAAGCCAATTCTACTAATTGTAATAAATACTCTTTTCAAGGTGGTGTAACCAATCTAGGTTCTTCAATTGTTTTGCGGGCAACCGAAATGCTTTTAATTAAGGCAGAAGCTTATGCCAAACTAGGAAATACAGCAAATGTGTTGTTAAATATCAATTTAATTAGAAAACGTGCTGGGATTGTAGAATTTACCACTGCAAACTGGAATGCAAATAATTATAACATTACAAACCTGCTAGATCTGGTTTTAAACGAAAAAAGATTAGAAATGGTAGGCGAATGCCAAAGAACAAAGGATTGCTATCGCAATAAAAAAGATATAATTAGAACCTACAGTTTTGATGGTGCGAATCTTTTAGAAGTGTTTCCAACCGGTGGAACTGGAACAATATCGAGATGGAATTCAAAAGCAATTATTGCACCAATTCCTTATGGACAAATGTTACAAGCACCTAATATGGTTCAAAATCCATACTAAATATTGCTTTATGTTGCTAAAAAACCGTTCAAATGAACGGTTTTTTTTTGCTTTAATTTGAACTAAACTAAAAAATAATGAAAATCTAATTGCTTACTGATAATTAATTAGTTTTATCTTTTCTAATGATTTAAAAGTACTATTTAGATATATTCATAATATTTAGATCTATATAATAAGGTTAACAACTTTCATTATAAGGAATATTTATTTATGTATTTTTTAGATACCCGGTTTATTAAAAACATTCTTTTGATTAAAATGTATAGAATACTTTTTTATTTGATATTACAATTTTTGTTGATCAACATAATATGTGTAGGTCAAATAAAAATTAATTTTAAAAATGTCGATAATAAACAGGGCTTATCTCAAAATGGAGTTCTGGTAATATTTCAAGATAGAGAAGGTTATATGTGGCTAGGGACTCATTATGGACTTAATCGATATGATGGATTTAAATTTAAAACATATTACAAAGGAGATTCTTATAATGATCTTTGTGGCAATACCATACAATCGATAATCCAAGATTCCGTTGGCAATATTTGGATTGCAACTATAGAGGGTATTTCTGTTTTCAACCCTAAGAATGAAACTTTATATAATTTAAACAAATTTAGTTCTAAAGAAAGTGTTTTTAAACACACAATTAATTCGATGAAATTAATTGACAATAATATACTATTAACAAGTAAAGAGGGAATTTGGAAATTCAATCCTGGGAAGCATCTTTTTTCAAATGATATTGCTAAAGAAATAAGTAATAAAATAAATAGTTACAAATTAATTTCAAATGTAGTACTGGATAAAGTAAAAATATATCAAAAAAATAAGAATAAAAGCTTCATTTTATCCGCCAATAATCATGTTATTATTTCAAAAATAAATGAGATTAATTTATCTATTATTGATGAAATAACTTTAGACAAAGAAATTACTCAAGAGCCAACATTTATTTACGAAGATAGTTATTCGAATATTTGGGTAGCAACAGATAAAGACAGATTATATCAATTAAAAGAAATTCAGGGAAAGTACATACCTATCTTAATTTATTCTCAAAATATTAATCCATCTTTTTCGAGAATTATAGATATGTCTCAGGACGAAAAAAATAATTTATGGATAATATCAAGAAGAAGTGGCGTTTTTTTAATTCTAAAAGATAATTTGGAAAAGAAAATTTTTAATCTACAGAGGTTAAATGAAACTGATGTATTAAGTAATAAATTAAGGAGTGTTTATAAATCCAGAGATAATACACTTTGGTTAGGATCAATTGGCAATGGTGTTTTTTTTAATAATACTGCTGGTATTAAATTTGAAAATTATAAAATTTCAAATGATTTAATAAAAACAGCTGGTTTGTTTTCAACAAAAAGTTCAAGATCTATTGCAAAAGATACTTATAATCGTTTGTGGGTAGGAACCCTTTTAGATGGATTGCATATTTATGATTTAGAAAATAAAAAAGAAATAAAAGAATTATTAAAGAATCTATCTATTTTTTCATTAACAGAAATTGATAAAAATAATTACTTAGCTGGTACTTCTGATGGTTTGTTTACCATTAATTATAATAATAAAATTATTGATTCTAAAAAATTAGGTACAAATGATTTGTTTAATGATGTTGTGTTTTCAATTTGTCACAAAAAAAATAAATATTGGGTTGGATCTGGCGAAAAGCTAATTAGCTTTATTTTAAAAGACAACAATGAGTTATCTCAAATAAATACATTTAAGGATTCCCTTTTTCTAAAGAACAAATCTCAAAATACCATTCGTTCACTTAAGTATGATGAAAAATTAAATTGTATTTGGATAGGAACAGAAACTGGTGGACTAATTAAAGCAGACTTAGATACGAATGATCAAATAAAAACATTTGTTTCTATCAATCAAAAATATAGTGATGATAATTTCAGCAAATACATCTCAGACATTTATTTGGATAGTGCAAATAATTATTGGTTAGGAACAAGAAATGGTCTTGTTCATTTTAAGACTACATCATCAGGAAATATTTCGAATCTACAAGTATTTACTGTTAAAAACGGTTTGCCTAGCAATATGATTCAATCAATCCAAAATGATAAGAATAATAATTTATGGCTAGGTACAAATAAAGGATTAGTTAAATTCAACAAACAAACCAATAAAATAGTTAGTTACGATATTGCAGATG
>Ga0214919_10010704_pt1 | contig 11563 bp, 6 predicted proteins | sample LL1503_MetaG_FD_177994 | JGI IMG/M metagenome (GOLD analysis project Ga0214919, IMG submission 177994) | Freshwater microbial communities from Lake Lanier, Atlanta, Georgia, United States - LL-1503 | ecosystem: Environmental > Aquatic > Freshwater > Lake | place: USA: Georgia | collected 2015-03-15
ATGAACACGGTATAGAAATAGATCAATTTAGTGTGGGGCGTGTAGAGGTGTTACGTGGGGCAGCCAGCTTACTATATGGCTCTGATGCCTTGGGGGGAGTGATCAATATGGAGAGTCCAATACCTGTTCCAGATGTGGAGGGACGTATGCATGCAGAGTTTTTGTCTAATTACAGTACGAATAATGGACTTTCGTCCAATTCATTGATGCTTTATGAAAATCAAAATGGCTTTGTTTATCGTGCCCATGGAACCTATAAAAATGCACACTCTTTTCAGACCCCTACAGGGTATTACCCCAATTCAGGTTATATCGAAGCGAATTATGACGGACAAGCGGGGGTGAATAGACCTTGGGGTTATGTGCATCTGGATTTCTCAAGCTTTCATAGTAAGATTGGCTTTTATGATTCAGGTAACATATCTGGCACTACGAATGCCGATGCTATCTTTGGTAATGGGAATGGAGGGGTGTATTCCAATAACGATTTTACAAGTCGCTCACTCTCCTTCCCTCAACAAGATGTTCGCCATCTTAAGGCCTCGATGAACAGTAGCATTCAGCTAGGAGGCGGTAGGCTTAAATCGGTGTTTGGCTATCAGCGTAATGAACGCCGTGAAAAATCCGACGCTTCTTCAACTAGCCTTTACTTGGATTTAAGTACGTACAGCTATGATTTTAAGTATCGTTTCAAGGTGAAAAATGGTTGGGAGCCAGTGCTTGGTACGGCAGGGGCATTTCAATATGGAGATAATACGAGTATAAAAGCTAACAGTACATTAATTCCGAGTTATCATTCAAGCGAGGTTGGGCTATTTGCGTACCTTAAAAAATCTTGGTCTACCAGGACTGTTGATGGTGGAATTAGATGGGATTATCGCTCATTGGATGGGATGCAGCATTTAAATCGGTTGGGCGCAGAGGTATATCCCGCATTTACAAATAGTTTTTCTAACCTGAGTGGCGCGCTCGGTTTCACCCAAGAGTTTGGAGAACATCTAAGTTTCAAAACCAATGCTGGAACAGCCTTTCGTGGCCCCAATATTGCTGAGCTTGCCTCTAATGGGATGCATGAAGGGGCATTTAGGGTTGAAATAGGTAACCCTAATCTGAAGCCAGAACGGAGCTACCAGGTCGATGCGTCTGTTACCTATAATTCTGACCAAATGGATATGAGTTTGGGTGGATTTTTGAACTATATCAACGATTATATCTATTACTCAAATACTGGTAAAGAAACTAGACTGGTAGGAACGGATAATATCCCAGTTTATCGCTCGACCCAATATGACGCTTCGTTACGCGGGGTTGAGGCCTCTTTTACAGCCCACCCAGTAAAATATATCCACTTCGAAAATGTCTTTTCGTATGTATTTGCCAAGAATAGAACACTCGATAAGCCCTTACCCTATATTCCCGCTGCAAATTTGCGAAATGAACTTAAATTTGAACCCACTATTAAAGGACTGAGTAAATCATATATTTCGATTGGCTTGGATAGCTACTTTGATCAAACCAGGGTCGATGATTTTGAAACGTCGACCGCAGGGTATTCTTTAATTAATATGGGGGTGGGTACGACCATTCGCCTTAAAAGACAACAGCTCACGGTATATATTGCTGCCAAGAATTTAGCTGATCAAAAATATTATGATGCTTTGAGTCGGTTTAAGCCTGGGCGTTTGGATGTAACACAGCCCAATTTGGGAATTTATAATCCAGGAAGAAATATCACATTTGGAATATTTATGCCATTGAGCATAAAGCGGTGGTAGAAATATAGGGATTGCTTGTTAAATAAACAAATAATCCCTATATTTGCATCAATCTGAAGAGAGGGGACAGTTTGTTCCCTCTCTTTTTTTACCTGCAAATTTTAAAAAGGTTACAAACATTTGTAATGAATATTGAAGAACGGGCTCAGCAATTAGTTGAAGAAAAAATAGGTGATCGATCAGATTTGTTTTTGCTGGATGTAAAAATGTATCCGAGTGGCCAATTGATTATTTTGATTGATGGAGATCAAGGAGTCGATATCAAGGATTGTGTGGCAATAAGTAGACATGTTGGTTTTCATCTTGAGGAAGAAAACAGGATTGATCAAGCTTATAATCTGGAAGTCTCTTCGCCTGGAACGGATACACCTTTGATGTCTTTGCGGCAGTACAAGAAAAATCTGAGTCGAAATTTGAGCGTTAAGCTAAAGGATCAAACAGTATGTGAGGGTAAACTAATAGAGGTAGATGACACAGGTATAAAGCTAGTCATGAATAGTAAGGAAAAAGGGCAGAAGGGGCGATTGATTGAAAATTTTATGCCCTTTGATCAAATAGCAGAAACTAAGGTTTTAATTTCATTTAAGTAAAAACCAGCATGTTTGTCGCTTATAAAAATTCAAACATGATCGCTTCATCGCCATTAAACCTTAGCACAGCGATTCTTGAACGCTTAGAAAATAGACAATAGTGAAAAAAATTTGCGAAGCGATCTCCTGAGTACCGTTAGAAAAAAAGCAATAACGAAGAAATAAATTAAACGCATGAAACCATCATGAGCTACCACTGAATAATTAACTAGCAAAGCGATTTATTGAAGGCCGCCCCCCCCCACCAAAAAAAACTAGTGAAAAAATCAGTTTATTATAGCTTTATGACCACTAAAAATCAAATTAAACGCATGAAAAATGAGCAATATTAATTTAATCGATTCATTCCAGGAGTTTAAAGACTTTAAAAACATTGACCGGCCTACGGTTATTAGTGTGTTGGAAGAAGTGTTCCGGAGTATGTTGCGGAAGAGATACGGCACAGATGAAAATTGTGATATTATTGTCAATCCAGATAATGGAGACTTAGAGATATGGCGTACGCGAGTAGTGATGGAGGATGGATTTTCAGAGGATGATGATCTAGAAATTGAATTAGCCGAAGTCAAAAAAATAGATCAAGATTTAGAGATAGGTGATGACTTTATTGAACAAATTACACTAGAAAGCTTTGGTCGTAGAGCAATTTTGGCTGCTCGTCAAACACTCGTGTCCAAAATACTTGAGCTAGAAAAAGATAATATCTTCAAAAAATATAAAGATCGTGAGGGTGAAATTGTTACGGGTGAGGTTTATCAAGTTTGGAAAAAAGAAACCCTCATTATAGATGATGAGGGAAATGAGCTTCTTTTACCAAAAACAGAACAAATACCTGCCGATTATTTCAAGAAGGGAGATACCGTTCGTGCAGTAGTTGAGAAAGTAGAGATGATAAACAACAATCCAAAAATTATCATCTCGCGTACTTCACCTAAGTTTTTACAGCGTTTGTTTGAGATGGAAGTCCCAGAAATTTTTGATGGGCTGATTACCATTAAAAAGATTGTTCGAGAACCTGGTGAACGTGCTAAAATCGCAGTTGAGTCGTATGATGATCGTATTGATCCTGTTGGAGCTTGTGTAGGGATGAAAGGATCACGTATTCATGGTATTGTTCGTGAGTTGAAGAACGAGAATATCGATGTTATTAACTTTACCAATAATGTATCCTTGTACGTTCAGCGTGCGTTAAGTCCAGCAAAAATTACAACCATTAAGTTGGATGACCAAGAAAAGAGAGCGGCTGTGTATCTAAAGCCAGATCAGGTTTCTTTAGCTATTGGTCGTGGTGGGCAAAATATTAAGCTCGCTGGTAAATTAACAGGGTATGAAATTGATGTTTATCGCGAGTCTGCTGATGATGATGAGGATGTGGATATAGAAGAGTTTTCTGATGAAATAGAAGATTGGGTTATTGATGAATTAAAACGTATCGGCCTGGATACCGCAAAGTCTGTGCTAGATCTTACTATTGATGAACTTGTAAAACGTACCGATTTGGAAGAGGGTACGGTAAAAGATGTGATGGAGATTTTGCGATCAGAATTTGAATAACAGTTGGGTGTTCTGCTATTATCAGAACATAAAATGTACTTTTGTATAAATAAGCGAGGTAAAAGAATAAATGTCAGACGGTAAAAACACGAATTTACTTAAAGCTGCAAAGGAGCTGAATATTGGTCTATCCACTGCAGTCGATTTTTTGGGCAAAAAGGGCTTCTCTGTAGAAGCACGTCCAAATACCAAACTTACGGATGAGATGTACCTTGTTCTCTTAAAGGAGTTTCAGGGGGATAAGATCGTAAGGGAGGAAGCCAAACAAATCGCCATTGGAAAAATTCGTCGTGATGAACTTGTTGCGCCTCCTGAAAGAGTGGAAGTTCTGCATCTCGCTAAAGATATTGAACAAGAAGAAATTCTGATTAAAAATGCAAGCTCATTCTCGTCTGCTCCTGTGGTAACTCCTGTAGTAGAGAAGTTGAAAGAGCCTCTTGCCCCTCCTGCCGAAGACATAATCGAGGAGCATCCTAAAACAGAGGACACGTCGGTTTTGCCAGGCGTGAAGGTGGTTGGAAAAATCAATTTATCTGAACTAAATACGCGAATTCGACCCGATAAAAAAAGTGTTCAACAACCCGAACCTGTAGCTCCTGCTCTTGTAGAGACTCCAAACGTTGAGCAGCCTGTGGTATTAATTGTTGAAAGTGTGCCTGAAGAAAAAACTGATCTTAAGGAACCCAAACAAGAGGACAAACCTCAGGAACCAGAACAGAAAGAAGCCGTGGTGGAGAAAGTAGTGGAAAAGTTGGAGCCAACTCCTGTAAAATTGCCTGAAGTTAAACCAGAGGATGATGTTATTCGTGCCAGAGCAAATCGTTTAACAGGGCCTAATGTGGTGGGAAGAATAGAACTACCCGTTGCTCCACAGCGGAAAGGGCAGCCTGTTGCATCTTCATCTAACATTGGTGGACCTGATCAGAGGCGAAAACGTAAACGCAAAGATAATAATCAAGGTGGCGCTGTAGTGGGGGGTAATCGCCCTAATCCAGCAGCAAATCAGCCAGGTACGGGTACAGCTCCAAATCAAGGCACTCGTCCTGATTTTAGGAATAGAAATAGTGCCACTCCTTATAGAGGTGGACAACAAGGTGCTCGTCCCGATTTCAGAAATAGGTCTCGAGTACCAGAGGCTCCCAAAGCTGAGCCTACAGATAAAGAAATACAAGATCAAATTAAGGCAACTCTTGCTCGTTTGAGCGGTGCCGGTAAGTCGGGCAAATTTGCACAGCGAGCCAAGCTACGTCGTCAAAAACGAGATGATGTAGCACATACAGCTGAAGAAGCTGCGATGGAGCGTGAATTACAATCTAAAACCCTAAAAGTAACAGAATTTGTTACCGCAAACGAACTGGCTAGTATGTTGGATGTTTCGGTTACACAAGTGATTTCTACTTGTATGAGCTTAGGTATGTTTGTGTCCATCAACCAGCGTTTGGATGCCGAAACATTGACCATTGTTGCTGACGAGTTTGGCTACGAAGTAGAATTTGTGAAGCCTGAAGATGAGGAAACAGCTGCGCTAGAAGAAGTAGATGAGCCTGAAGATATGCTTCCGCGAGCTCCTATCGTTACAGTGATGGGGCATGTGGATCACGGTAAAACGTCACTATTAGACTTTGTCCGCAAAACGAATGTAATTGCAGGTGAAGCTGGGGGAATTACGCAACATATTGGGGCATATGAAGTGACGTTAGAAAATGGTCGTAAAATTACCTTTTTAGATACTCCAGGTCACGAGGCATTTACGGCCATGCGTGCTAGGGGTGCTAAGGTAACTGATATTGCAATTATTGTAATTGCGGCAGATGATAGTGTGATGCCTCAAACAAGAGAAGCCATCAATCATGCTCAGGCTGCAGGTGTACCTATTGTATTCGCTTTTAGTAAAGTAGATAAACCAGGTGCCAATACTGAGAAAATTCGCGAACAATTATCAACCATGAATATCCTCGTAGAGGACTGGGGAGGTAAATATCAAAGTCAGGAAATATCAGGTAAAACGGGTTTAGGAGTTGATCTTTTGTTAGAAAAAGTATTACTTGAGGCAGAATTACTAGACCTAAAAGCGAATCCTAATAAGCGTGCCGTTGGTACGATTATCGAGGCAGCATTAGATAAGGGACGCGGTATTGTAACCACCGTGCTGATTCAAGCAGGAACATTACGTGTAGGTGATCCAATTCTTGCAGGATGCTATAGTGGTAGAGTGAAAGCCCTACACAATGAGCGTGGACAAAAAATAGATCATGCTGGTCCAGCTACCCCTGTTCAAGTGCTGGGAATGCAAGGAGCACCAACGTCAGGAGATAAGTTTAATGCGATGGAAAGTGAGGTTGAGGCACGTGAAATAGCCAATAAACGTTTACAATTACAACGTGAGCAAGGCCTTCGAACTCAGAAGCATATTACATTAGATGAAATAGGTCGTCGTTTGGCTATTGGTAGCTTTAAAGAGTTAAATGTGATTGTAAAAGGCGATGTAGATGGATCTATTGAAGCATTGTCTGACTCTTTATTGAAATTATCAACCGAACAAATACAGGTCAATATCATTCACAAGTCCGTTGGTCAGATTTCGGAATCAGATGTACTACTCGCTTCAGCTTCTGATGCGATTATTATTGGCTTCCAGGTGCGTCCGTCAGCGAATGCACGTAAACTGGCAGAGCATGAGCAAATAGATATTCGTTTATATTCGATCATTTATGATGCCATTAACGAAGTAAAAGCGGCTATGGAAGGCATGCTTGCACCAGAGTTGGAGGAAAAAATTACTTCAAATGTTGAGATTAGAGAAGTATTTAAAATTACGAAAGTTGGAACGGTTGCGGGCTGTATGGTCTTAGATGGTAAAATAACACGGAATAGTAAAGTCCGTATTATTCGCGACGGTGTGGTTATTTACTCTGGTGAATTAGCCTCTTTGAAACGTTTCAAAGACGATGTGAAGGAAGTATCAACAGGTTATGAGTGTGGTTTAAATATTCAAAACTTTAATAATATTGAAGTAGGAGATATTGTAGAATCGTACGAGCAAGTGGAGGTTAAGCGTAAACTGTAGGTGATGTAAGTCCTATAAAGTCAATAAAAGAGGTGAATTAACATTGTTGGTTCACCTCTTTTATTGTGCAATGATGGCACTTTGTTCTTGAAAATCAATCCGAGAGCTCTGAAAGGGGGCTCTTCGGACTACCCATGAGCATGAGTCTCTGGCTCCTCAGTAATATTTTACGATCATATATCTTTTTGTTTGAACAATATTCAATCCAAAATACCTATCATCCTAAGGATGATAGAGACGCTTTTTATTTCTTAATGGTGACTTACAGCCTTGTCTTAGCTTGGCACAAGTAGCTTTTATACACGTCTTTTTATCCTTCAGGCTTGCGCTAAGCTGGGCTTTTCGTACAAAATGAATTCAATAATAGGCCCAGAAAAAGCGATAATTTCTATTCCCTAACGAATATTATTTGGCTAATTTTGAAGTTGAAAAAGCTGAATTTATAACTTGAATCCAGCAGATGTAAAGATGTGTTCCATCTTTGAAAATCAATGAAATATCAAAAGTTTGAACAAACTCAACCTAGAATCCAAGCAGTAAATACTTTAAAAATGCTTAGTGAACATATCACGTATAAAGAAAATAAATTAAATGTATCACTGGTAGAAGAGACTGCTTTACAGCAGCTTCTTTTTGAGGATGAGCATGTTCCTTTTCCAACGCCACAAAACTATACTTTTAAATTTATTGATCTGTTTGCTGGCATCGGTGGGTTTAGACTTGCAATGCAAAATTTAGGTGGAAAATGTGTGTTCACAAGTGAATGGGATAAAGAGGCTCAAAAAACATATCGTGAAAATTTTGGAGAAACACCATTTGGGGATATTACGGAAGAACAAGTGAAGAGTTATATTCCTGATGATTTTGATTTACTATGTGCGGGGTTTCCATGTCAAGCATTTTCAATTGCTGGTAAGCGAGGAGGGTTTGATGATACCAGAGGGACATTGTTCTTTGAGGTTGCTGAAATTCTTAAACGAAAGAAGCCAAAAGCTTTTTTTATGGAAAATGTGAAAGGATTAATAAATCATGATAAAGGTAAAACATTGGAAACTATTCTACATGTTTTACGAAATGATTTAGATTATTACGTTCCAGAGCCACAGATCATAAATGCAAAAAACTTTGGTGTCCCACAACAACGGGAGCGGATTTATATCGTTGGTTTTCGTAAAGATTTAAATATTGCAGCATTCAGATATCCAGAGCCACTGCAAAAAGAAGTGACATTTTTGAATGTGAAAGAGAAAAAAACAGTTCCAACTCGGTATTATCTATCAACACAGTATCTTCAAACGTTGGTAAACCATAAAGCACGACATCAAGGTAAAGGAAATGGATTTGGTTATGAAATTATTCCTGATCACGGAATTGCCAACGCAATACTTGTTGGTGGAATGGGTAGAGAAAGAAATTTAGTAATAGATCATCGAATCACAGACTTTGTTCCAACTACGCGTATTAAAGGTAGTGTAAATAGGGAGGGGATTCGAAAAATGACCCCCAGAGAATGGGCAAGACTACAGGGCTTCCCTGATACGTATAGGATTCCGGTTGCTGATGCATCGGCATACAAACAATTTGGCAATTCTGTCGCCGTTCCCGCAATACAGGCAACAGCAGAAAAAATTTTAGAGTCGATGAAAATTGTCACTGATGCTAGTAGGAAATAAAGGTGAATGGAGCGAGGTATACACTTTGTTTACACTACTTGGTGACAAAAAATTATTTGCTGGTGATGCAGAATTAAATAAAATTGAAAATCTATTTTATCCAATTATTAAAATTATTCGCAGTGAAAGTGATGGTGATTTTGAATATGCAATAGATGGAGATTTAGTAATTATTTCAGGTGGGAAAGACGAATTAAGAATACCTGTAGAAACATTTTTAGATGAATCAATAAAATTATTAGCAACAATAAAAAAATCAACAGGTTCATTTGGTATTTCAGAAGTCGAGAGATTTATGACATCTGTAAATTGCAAATCATTAAAAGCAAAATCAACTTCAAAAACAGATATCCGTATTGTTATTCATGACCCCAAAATAAATCAAACAGCAGAATTAGGGTTTAGTATAAAATCTCAATTAGGCAGCCATGCAACTCTTTTGAATGCTGGCAAGACTACCAATTTTATTTATCAAATCGTTGGATTTACGCCGACAATCGAAGAACTGAATAGCATCAATAATATTGATACCAAAAATAAAATAAAGGACAAGATTGGGGCAATAATAAACTTGGGTGGAAAGCTAACGTTCGTGAAACTAGAGCAAGATATTTTTAAAAATAATTTAGTGCTTATAGATAGCCTGCTTCCTGATATTTTAGCTGAAACGATAAAGATATTTTTCACTTCGAATTTAACATCAATTGAAGATCTATCGCACCATATCACTCAAATTAATCCATTGAATTACGACACCCAGTTTGCACACACCTTTTATGAATATAAAATTAAACGCTTTCTTACTGATATAGCTCTTGGAATGACACCTTCAAAAGTTTGGACAGGTATTTATGATGCTACAGGGGGGTATCTTCTTGTGAAAGAAAATGGAGATATTTTATGTTATCATATTTATAATCGTAACCAATTTGAAGACTATTTATTTAAAAACACAAAGCTGGAAACAGCAAGCAGTACAAGACACGGATTTGGTAAAATATATGAGGATAATGGACTGTTTTACTTTAAACTAAACTTACAAATTCGTTTTAAGTAATGGTGGAAAATTAATCCTTCATAATTGTGCCCAATAGAGGGGCACGTAAAAAAATCAGACTAAAAAGGGGGCTCTAATTCCGATTGAAGCCCCCTTTTTAGTCTGATTTTTTTTACTTACTAGATTTAAACCAATAATCTTACGGGCTCTTCCAGTAGCGATTTAAGTGTTTGTAAAAATGCAGCCCCTGTTGCCCCATCTACCACGCGATGATCGCAGCTCAAGGTCACTTTCATTACATGGCCTACCACAAGCGCATTGTTTTTAACAATAGGTACCTGTTGAATGCCCCCAATAGCTAGAATACATGCATCAGGAGGATTGATAATGGCTGTAAATTCATCAATACCAAACATTCCTAAATTAGAAATGGTAAAGGTAGATCCTTCCCAATCTGCTGGCTGCAATTTTTTGGCTTTAGCACGTTGCGCAAAATCTTTCACTTCCATCGAAATGTGAGATAATGATTTACCATCCGCAAAGCGAACGACTGGCACCAATAAGCCATCCTCAACAGCTACAGCTACCCCAATATTGACATGCTCGTTATAACGTATTTTGTCGCCTAGCCAAGATGAATTTACATGGGGGTGTTGCTTTAATCCGACTGCTACTGCTTTGATGACCATATCATTGAATGATATTTTCACTGGAGAAAACTCGTTCATCTTCGCACGAGCTGCCATCGCAGACTCCATATCAATAGACATGGTGAGATAAAAGTGTGGAGATGTAAATAAGCTTTCTGAAAGGCGTTTCGCAATCACTTTACGCATTTGAGAAACAGGTTTTTCTGTGAATTTCTCTTCGCCAATATATGTTGGAATGATAGCACCCGTCGTCTCTCCTACTCCTTTTGTGCTTGAAGTATCTGGAGATGATTGGTATTCTTCAACATCTTTTTTAATGATACGGCCACCTTCTGCACTTCCTTTTACCAAGCCGAGGTCTACTCCCTTTTCTTTGGCAATTTTACGCGCCAATGGAGATGCTTTTACACGTGCATTGATCTCGTGACTCACTTCTTCTTTTGTCGGAGTATGTACTACTGCAGTAAAATTTTCTTCTTTAAAATCGCTTGGCACCTCCGCTTTTGACTCATTGTTTAACAGTGGCTTTATGTCGGTACCAGCTTTGCCAACAATGGCAATAATGGCATTTACTTTAGCTGCTTGACCTTTTTCTACACCGATATACAGTAAAGTCCCTTCTGTATAACCAACAACTTCCATGGTTGCTTTGTCTGTTTCTACATCGGCCAAAGCATCATCACTCTTTACTTGTTCACCTACTTTTTTATGCCATTCGGCGATAACCCCTTCAGTCATGGTGTCGCTGAGTAAAGGCATTCGAATGACTGTTGCATCGATAGAAGTTAAATCAACAGTCTCATTTTTTTCTTTATTGGGGGTCGCAGATTCTGGATTGGATTTAGTCTCTGCTATTGGTTTCGATTCACTAGAAGCCAATTTTTCGGTATTGGTGTTTAGTGCCGATTGATAATCTTCGCCAGGTGCACCAATTACGGCTATGATGGAATCAACTGGGGCAGTTTGGCCTTCTTTAGCTCCAATATATAGCAACGTGCCTTCCTGAAAAGACTCAAAGTCCATTGTTGCTTTATCGGTTTCGATCTCTGCCACAAGATCACCAGAGCTTATTTTGTCTCCTGTTTTTTTATGCCATTTTGCGATAACCCCTTCAGTCATGGTATCACTCATTTTGGGCATACGAATTACTTCTGCCATATTTTTGCAAATTTATTTATAATAGGCCCCACAGCTCAGTCTCTCACGTATGGGTAATCATTTTGGATATACACATCATTGTATAGCTCCGAAGGATCA
>Ga0214919_10010705_pt1 | contig 11563 bp, 9 predicted proteins | sample LL1503_MetaG_FD_177994 | JGI IMG/M metagenome (GOLD analysis project Ga0214919, IMG submission 177994) | Freshwater microbial communities from Lake Lanier, Atlanta, Georgia, United States - LL-1503 | ecosystem: Environmental > Aquatic > Freshwater > Lake | place: USA: Georgia | collected 2015-03-15
GATCGAGCCCGCCAAGGAGCCCAGCACCATGGTCGGATGCCAGCCCCAGCCGAGGCTGTTGGTGCAGGCGAGGCCGAGCCGCGCGTGTAGTTCGGCGCCGACGGCAAGCGCGGCCAGGAAGCGCTCGCCGTCGACGGCGCCGATATCCTCGGCGGTCGCCAGCAGCGCGGGCAGCATGACGCAATTGGTATGGACCCGGGCCGGGTCGTGCTGGTCGTCGAAGTCGAGCGCGTGTGCTGCCGCGCCGTTGGCCAGCGCCGCGGAGGGCGGCGACAGGCGGTGGTCCGCAAGCAGCATGCTCGCGCTGCCGCCGCGTTCCCAACCGGAGAGGCGCCGGTTGAGGGCGTGCAGGCCGGGGGCGTGACTGGCGCCGCGGATGACGCCGAAGGTGTCGATCAGGAAAAGCTTGAGGCGGTCCGTCACCTCAACCGGCAGGTCGGCATAGCCGATGCGCGCAGCCGAGGCACAAAGTTCCCGGCTCAAGCCGGCGTATTGCTCGGCCATGGTCAGCTGCCCGGAAGATCGTGAACGTTGGGGAAGAAGGTTTCTTTCCAGGAAGCGGGCAGGTTTTTGATCGATCCGATGCTGTGCATGAAACGGGCGTAGGTCATGAAATTACGCGGTACCACCGAAAAGGTCAGGCTGGGGTCGCTGATCTGGCGGACGATTTCGTCAATGGAGCTTTTGTCCTTGGACATGCGCAGGTAGACCTCTGCAGCCGCGCGCTTGTTGTTGTTGATGAAATTGACCGCTTCGGTCGCCGCATCGACGAGCGATTGGGTCGCGAGCGGGTTTGCCTGGACGAATTTGGCGGTTCCGAACAGTATGGTGCCCACCGTTGGGCCGCCGAGGATGTCCTCCGAGCTGAGTAGCTTGCGTATGCCTGGATATTCGAGTTCCTGGTGCATGAACGGCGGGGAGGTGAAGTGCGCCGTGACCTCGCGCTTGGACAGCAGAGCGGCCATGCCGTCCGGGTGCGCCATCGACACCGTGAGTTTGTCGAGGCGGGCGTAGTTTTCCTTGCCCCATTCCTTTTGCGCGGCGATCTGCAGCAAAATGGCCGGCACCGATACCTTGGCCGCCGAGACGACAATGCGGTCCTTGTCGGTGAGGTCGCGTATGGACTTCAGGTCGGGCCGGTTGACGTTGAGGAAGAACGCGAACTCGTTGACCGCGATCAGGCCGCGCACCTCGTTGCTGGTTCCGCGCGTCTTGTCCCAGATGGTCAGCAGCGACGGGCCGCCGTTGGGGGCGAAGTCGAGCTGGCCGGCAAGCAGGGCTTCGTTAATGCCGCCGGTGCTGGCGAGTTGGTGGTAGACGCCCTTCAGTTCAGGCAGGCCGCGCTTGGCGCCGGCTGCCTCGATCAGCTTCTTGTCTTCCATGATCATCAGCGGCAGGTGAACCAGGCCGAACTGGCGCGCGATGCGGACCTGCGTAACTTCGGCGGCGGCCAGTTGGGTGAAACCGGCAAGTATTATCGTGCATGCAGCAAAAAAATAGCGCTGGACTGATTTCATTTCCCATCTCCGCAAGTCAACTTCGGGTTGGACGACAATGCCGTTTTTGACGGCACTTCAGATACGGCCTGCCGGCACCTGATCCAGCAGGATTTCAAGATTCATCAGCGGTCCCACTTGCTGCGCGCCGTACACATCGGTGTCCAGCGGGTCACCGGAACCGACGACGCGCGGCAGGGTCGCCTTGATCGCATGAATTTCCGGGCACAGGTAGAACTTCACGTCTTCGACGGGTGTGCTGTACATGCGTGCGATGCTCTCGGCCGACAGCGCCCCTGAGCGGACCACACTTTCGTAACTGCCGGCATCGCGAAAAATGATGTCGAGCGTCAGCAGGAAGGGGCCGGCGTTCTTGCTGCGAACGAGGCTGGTCATGTCACAGAGCAGGGGCATGGTCGGTTTCCTTGTCAGAGTTGCACGACTTCGATGGGAAATGGCGCGCGGGGATCGTCCAGACGCATCACATGGTTCATCGAAAAGCGGTAGACCGCCCCGGCGTCGAGGATGGACGGGGAGTAGGGGAAGGCGATGTTGCTGACCTGCCCCGACCATCCTTGCACCGGCGCGTGGAAAATCAGGTTCTGGCCGATGGCCACCAGAGTATGGGCGCGCTCCTGCGTGCGTGCGACCGCTTCGAGCACTATGCCGACCTCGTGTCCGCTGAAGGTATTGGGCTCGCGTGCGCCCATTGCGGCGTTCACGCCGTAGAGGCGGATCGTCAGGATGTGGGTGGGATTGGCCTGGTCCTCGGTGCGCTCGTCGGTGAAGGTCTCGCTGATGCGGCGCTTCCATTTTAGTTTCAGCGCGTCGCAGAACGGCTGCAGCTGCCGCAGCAGGACGACGTCGCGGATGGCGCCGAACACCAGCGAGCGGTGGCCCGCCAGTTCGACGCCTTCCAGCCTTACCGTGTAGTGGGGCGAGGTGTGGAAGGCGCTGCCGCCAACCCGCACCGACACGCCGTCGGGTTCCTGGCGATACCAGGCCTTGCTGGCATCGAGCACCCCGGCCGGCTCCGGAGTGAGGTAGGCGTCGGGATTTTCGTAGAGGCTGTGCGAGATGACGCTCTCAGGCGTGCAGCGCGTTTCGGCGAGCAGCGGCGTCAGCACGAAATCCTCATTGCTCAGGTCGCCCAGCATGCCGTCCGGAATGATGCGGCGCTCGACCGCGCCGTTGCCGCATTGGATGATTTTTGCCGCGTGCAGGGCGATGCCGCGGGGAATTCCCTTGGCCACCGGTGCTGCGGCAAAAATGGACGCATCGCAGGCACGGCCGGCAAGTATCAGGTCCGCGCCGGTCTGCAGTGCGGCCTGGAAGGGCTCGAGGCCCATCATGCCGACGACGCGGGTCGAGCGCTCTATCACCTCTTCATTCAGCACCGGGGCGCCACTCAGCGGCGAGATGCCGCCTTTGCGAAAGGAGGACAACAGGGTCTCGCGGTTGATTTCCGAGCGGATGACCGCGACGCGCAGCTTGATGCCGCGGTTGCGTGCGATGTCACGAACAATGTCGAGGGCCCAGTCGACGTGCGGATTGCCGCCGGCGCCGCCGGCGGTGCCGATCAGGACGGGAACATTGGCCTTTTTTGCCACCGGCAGGATACGGTCGAGGTCGCGGGCGACGGCGTCGCGGGCGACAAAGCATTCTCCGGACCCGAGGTAGGCGGGGCCGGGGTCGGACGAGCCGGCGTCAATGCCGATGATTTCCGGCCTGGCTTTCATACCGGCTTCGAAGGATGTGTCGGAAAAACCGAAACCGACGCATCCGGTGGGTGCGAAAAGACGGATCATCTGGCGCTCCGGCTTCCAGTCGTGGTTGAGGTTCCCATATTGCGCTTTCCCGGCGATCGGCGTCCAGAGCGCAGCAGCTTCGTGATGCCGCGAATGTCGCTTGCGGCGTCAATGCCCGACAGCGCGGCATACAGTTCGAGGGCGCGCTTGCGCGGCATGATACCCGCCGCGTTGGATACGAATTTGGTCTGCATCTCGGTGTCGGTGAGGCGGTTATTGGGATCGCCTTTGGGGCCGACCAGCGCGCGTTTCAACACCCTGCCGTCATCGAGTTGGATCTCGGTGGTGCAGCGGTAACGATCGGTGGCGGGCAGGGCGTCGATTGCCGGGTCGGTGCGAAGCTCGATACGCTTCATCAGCGCCTGGATGGAACGGTTCGTTACCTTGGCGCTGGTGAACTGCCGCAAGCCCAGTTCACCGTCGATGACCATCGCCGCGACACAGTAGTGAAGGCTGATCAGTGCGTTGCCGACGGTTTTCACCCCGGCGGCTCCGCCGGCGGTGGTCTTCATCGTGTAATCGATGGTCAACTGATCGACATGGGAAACGATTTTTCGAATCTGCCCCGGGCGTACCGACGGGTTTTCATCAAGTATGAGGCGGACGTTTTCGACGGTGGGGTGGTTGCTGCGTATGCACGGATAGAACTTGTGGTAAATCTCGAAGCGCCAGTGTCCCAAGTCGCGTGGTATCGCGGCGTAATCGGGCACGCGGCTGAAGGTGCCAAGAAAGCCCGAGTAGTCGGCTTCGATGCTGTCGGTCGATGCCTCGAGTCCGCGGCGGGCAAGTTCGGCGGCAAACAGGCCGCCGAGTACCACCTTTGGCGCGTTGAATCGCTTGGCAAGGGTGGCGCTGTAAAGCCCGCCCGCCTGCGACGCGGCGAGGCCGAGGGCACGCATGGTCTGTTCTTCACTCAGGCGCATCAGTTTGGCGGCGGTGGCAAGCGCGACAAAAATCGTCGGCACCGAGTTGTAGAAACCGCCGGAGGCAAAGGCCTTTGAGCCGAGTGCCGTGCCGATGACGTTACCGACTTCGTAGCCGGCGGCAAGGGCGGTCAGCAGGTCTTTCCCGCTGATTTTTCCGCCCAGCCGTTCGGCAACCGCCAAAGCCGTAGGCAGCGCGACGCTGCCTGGGTGCAGCACCGCCGGCAGCAGTGTGTCGTCGTAGTCCCAGGCATGGCAGGCGGCGCTGTTCGCCATGGCGGCAAAGGGCATGGCCGCCCTGCGCGAGGTGCCCCAAATCACGGCTTCGCCGCGGCTGTCCCAATCGGACACGAAGTCGCCGACCAGTTGCGCGAAGTCGGTGCTGGCACCGAGCAGGGCGCAACCTATCGTGTCGGGGACCGACTGCTGCATCGGGATTAGGATGCGGCGCGGTATCTTGTCGTAGCTGAGACCGGTGATGAATCGCGCGATCAGCCGGGTGAGTGGCGCGCGTTTTGTGTCGGTCACGGCGGCGCCCCTGCGCGGGGCCACCTTGGTTGTTGCGCTGGGCTTACGGGGCGCCATATCCGCCTCCTCCTGGTGATTTGATGGTGAGCACGTCGCCCTGCTTGAGGCGCGTGGTGCCCTTGAGCGGGGCAGGCCCGTCATTGATGCTTATCTCGGTTCCGAGCGCCGCGGCGCCGCCGTTCATGCCCTCGGGTGGAAACCGGGAGCGGTCGCTGAAGATGGACGCGGTCGCGCCGTCACGTGCCAGCACGCGCAGTGAAAACACCTGTCCGTCGCCACCGCGGAACTTGCCGGCGCCGCCGGAATTTTCGCGTATGGATTTGCGCTCGATCAGGATCGGCGCCGACGTTTCGAGCACCTCGATCGAAGTATTGCGCGTGGTGGACGGGAAGGCGATGCAGGCGATGCCGTCCTTGTCCGGCCGCGCGCCCAGGCCGCCCATGATGAACATGGTGGATGAAAAGGCCTTGCCCTGGTCGTCGGTCCCACTGATGACGATGTGCGGCCGCGGCGAGGCGCCGTCAGCGAGCAGGCGGCCGGCAACATCGTCTTTCGGGATAGCCTGTGCCAGCGTGCCGAACACGGCGGAGGTCAGCAGGTGCCCGGTCAGGTTACGCGCGCCGACCGCGGCAGGATGCTTGGGATTCAGCAGGCTGCCCTCGGGGGCCGTAACGGTGAAGGGCCGCATCATGCCCTCGTTGTTGGGTACACCGGGGTTGATCGCGCATTTCAGCGGGTAGACGGTGAAGGCGTTGGTATAGACCCAGGGGCAATTGATGGCGCGCCCTATCTGCATCGAGGAGCCGGCGTAATCCATGGCAATGCTGTCGCCCGAGATCGTCAGTTTTGCGGCGATCTTGAGCGGGGAGTCATAGCCGTCGATCTGGTACTCGTAGCGGAAAACGCCGTCCGGAATGGCCGCAATGCTCGCGCGCATCGCGCTTTCCGAAAAATCGTGGATCGCTTCGGCTAGATCGTCGAGGCCGTCGAGGCCGGTCTCCTCCAGAAAGGCGTTGACCCTCTCGCCGGCGACGGCGCATGAGGCGATCATCGCGTGCACGTCGCCGATGACCAGGTGGGGAACGCGGACATTGCGTTCGATGAAGGCAAACACGTCCTTGTTGGGCTTGCCGGCGCGCATCAGCTTGCAGATTGGAATTTGCAGTCCGTCCTCGTAGATTTCGCGATTCTCGGCTGACCACCGCCCTCCCATGTCCGATGGGTGGGCGACGACGCCGGAGTAGGCGACGAGTTTGCCCGCCTTGCTGAAAATGGGCATCACCATGCTGATGTCCTGCAGGTGCCCACTGCCCATCCACGGGTCGTTGGTGATGACGACGTCGCCCGGGTGCCAGCCTTCCTCCTTCATCGCCTGCTGGAAATGCCGCATGGTGTTCGGCAGCGTGCCGATGAAGGACGGCACGCTCGTGGTGGACTGCGCGAGCGATCTGCCGCGGCCGTCAAACAGCACGACGGCATAGTCCTCGGCCTCCCGAATGACCGGCGAGAACGCGGTGCGCACCAGCGCGGCGGCGGCTTCGTCGACGAAGGAAATCAGCCTGCTCCAGGAGATCTCAAAGAAAATCGGGTCTTTTATGCGCGCAGTTGTCATGTCAATCCGATCATGTCAGTGCGCCCTCAGCGTGATGTGCAGGTTGCCGAAACGATCGACCGAGCAGTGCTGCCCGGGCGCCACCAGGGCGGAGAATTCCGACGACTGGACGATGGCCGGACCGTCGAGACGGTGTCCCGCGCGCAATTCAACGTGGCGGTAGATCCGTGTTTCGATGAAACCGCGCTTGGGGAAATAAACAGGACGCGCCTTGTAGGCCTCGGCCGTGGTGCCGGCCGCCGACTCGACGGGCAGAAAGTCAAAGGAACCGCCAAGCGCAACAGCCCGCACACGCAGGCTCACAAACTGGATCGGCGCGCCGTCGATGTGGCGCCCGTAGAGCCGGTCATAGGCGGCGTTGAAGGCGGCGATCACGGCCGCGCCATCGAGCGGCATGGCCTGCAGGTCGTGACCGAACCGGACGGTGATTTCGCTGCCCTGTCCGCGGTAACGCATGTCGGCACTGCTGTGGATGCGGATGTCTTTGGTCGGAACGTCAGCTAGCTGGGCGCGGGCTTCTTTGGCGAGCTTGTCGTAACTTGCCGCAAGCTGCGCCCAGTCGGCGCCGGCGACATCCATGACGGCACTGTGCACGACATCGAAGGACAGCGGTGCCGCGAGCAGACCGACCGCCGACATTACGCCCGCATTGCGCGGAACGATCACCGTCGCAACGCCAAGCTTGGCAGCGACCGCCTGTGCATGCGTCGGGCCGGCGCCACCGAACGCTATGAAGGTGAAACGGCCCGGATCCTTGCCGCGTTCCACCAGGTGGATGCGCCCGGCGGTGGCCATGTTCTCATTGGCGATTTCGTGGATTCCCCAGGCCGCTTCCATTGCCGGCAGGCGCAGTTTTTCCGCCAGCCGGGCGATCGCGCCGTCCGCTGCAGCGCGGTCTAGCTTCATGTCACCGCCGGCGAAATCATCGGCGTCGAGGTAGCCGAGTACGAGATCGGAATCGGTGACGGTCGCCTCGCTGCCGCCCCGTCCGTAGCAGGCCGGTCCGGGGACGGACGCTGCGCTGCGCGGGCCCACCTTGAGCAGTCCATACTGGTCGACCCAGGCAATGCTGCCGCCACCCGCCCCGATTTCTATGAGTTCGACGGTGGGCGACTTGACGATGAGGCCGCTGCCTTTCTTGAAGCGGTGCAGTCGGGCCACCTCGAGCTGGTTTGACAGGGTGACTGTGCCGTCTTCCACCAGTCCCACTTTTGCTGTCGTGCCGCCCATGTCAAATGACACCAGGCTTTCGATGCCGATCGCGCTTCCGAGGGCGCGCGCCGCTTCGACTCCCGCCGCAGGCCCGGACTCAAGTATTTTTACCGGCAGGCGTGATGCGACTTCCCCCGTGGTCAGGCCGCCGCTGGAGAGCATGACGTTGAAGCGTCCGGAAAAACCTTTTGTGCGCAGTCCCTGCTCAAGTCGTTTCAGGTAGTCCCTGGTACGAGGCTGGGTGTAGGCGTTGGCGACAGTCGTGGAAGTGCGCTCGTATTCGCGGATTTCCGGTTGTACCGCAGACGACAGCGAACAGGCCAGTTGTGGGAACTCCGCGGCAATCAGTTCGCCGACGGCGCGCTCGTGCGCGTCGTTGACATAGGAATGGATGAAGCAGACCGCGATCGCGGTTGCCCCCTTGGCCGCGAGTGCGGCCACCGCCGTTCGCGCGGCGGCAAGGTCGACCTCGGTCAGAACCGCGCCATCGGCACCGATGCGCCCGGGCACTTCGCCGCGCAGCTCGCGCGGCACCAGCGGCGTGGGCAGGTCGATGCCAAGGTCGTAAATGTCGTAGCGCGTTTCCGTCGCCATTTCGATGATGTCGCGAAAGCCTTCGGTCATCAGCAGCCCGGTCACGGCACCGTTGCGCTCGATGAGCGTGTTGGTTACCAGCGTCGTCGCGTGGATGAAGTGGCTCATAGCGGCCATCTGCCGGGTGTGGCGTTCCAGCAGGGTGGTGCCTCCCTCAAGAATGGCGCGGCTCGGATCCTCGGGGGTGGTCAGCGTCTTGGCCGTAAAGAGAGTGCCGCTCGCATCGTCGTGCAGGACAAGATCGGTAAATGTTCCACCCACGTCGGCGGTAAGTCGGTAGGGCTGTGTCAGGCTCAACGAGTGTCTCCGATGGAATGCGATGGCTGAGGCAAGCCCGGACCGGGGGCAATGCTGCTGCCTGTGCGCCCATAAAAATTCATATTCGATGAAAAAGTATGTGCTGTCAACACATAATTTTCGGCTGCAACAGCCGCACTTTTCCGGTCGATGGCTGTCGCGCCATGGACGAGCACCATGGACGACCACCAGGGCCGGTGCCCGGTTGTTACGCCGACTTTTTTATTTTTCCATTGGGCGGCTTAACCCGCTTGCGCGGTGGAATCGCGCAAAGCAAAAAGCTTCTGGCTACAAAGATTCCAGCCGCTCAGGCGGCCATTGGCGGCAGGCGTTTGTGCCAGTCGGTTATGCGCTGATAGGCGTCGCCCGCGCGCAATAACAGAGCTTCGGTAAAGGGTTTGCCGACGAGCTGAAAACCGAGCGGCAGGCCGTTGGCAAAACCGCAGGGCAGGCCGAGCGAAGGCAGGCCAAGGTAGTTGATGCCGCGCGTGCAGTGCGTAAGGACGCCGATCTTTGCCGCTACGGCGGCCGGGTCGCCGGATGTGGTTTCCATGATGGAGGGCACTGGCACCGATATGGCGGGCAGGTGCAGCAGGTCGGCGCCCTTCATGGCGCTGGCGATGTATTCGGCGGCGATCTTGGCGCGCAGCGAGAGCGCTTCGGTGTAGCGTGTCGCCGGGTAATACAGGCCGGGCTCGATACGGCTGCGCACCTGGTCGGCATAGTCCTGCGGCCGGGTGGCCAGCCAGTTGCGGTGCATGCTCGCGGCTTCAACCGCCATGACCACGATCATCAGCGCGTTGACCAGGGCCATGTCCGGTGTCGTCGTGGTGACGATTTTTGCGCCCAGGTCGCGCATCGCCTCGATTGATGTGTCGAGCGCCTTTTTCACCTCCGGTGTGACGTGATCGTAATAATAATTTCCGGGCACGGCGATGGTCAGGTTTTTCAGGTGACCGCTCAATTGGGATTCGTAGTCGGGTACCGCTATGGCCGAGGCGGTCGGGTCCGCGGCGTCTGCGCCGGCGATGACCTGCATGATGCGGGCGCAGTCGCGCGCAGTCTGCGCCAGCGGTCCGACGCAATCGAGCGACCATGACAGCGCCATGGCGTTGGCGCGACTGACGCGCGACCAGGTCGGCTTGAGGCCGGTAACGCCGCACATCGCGGCGGGGTGGCGGATGGAGCCGCCGGTATCGGAACCGAGTGACGCGGTGACCAGCCTGGCGGCCACGGCGATGCCCGAACCGCTGGAGGAGCCGCCGGTCACATGATCGGGATTCCATGGGTTGCGCGCGTGGCCGTAGGGCTCGTTGTAGCCGGTGGGCGAGAGTGCGAACTCAGCCATGTGCAGCGTGCCCAGATCGAGTGCGCCGGCGGCGTCGAGGCGCTTGAGCACGGTGGCGGTGGCGCCGGGCACAAAACCCTGGCGGATATTTGAGCCGCCTGAACAGGGGCGTCCGGCGCGGTAATACAAGTCTTTGTGGGCGAGCGGCACGCCGTGCAGCGGTCCGATGCGCTTGCCCGCCGCGCGCCAGGCATCAGCCGCATCGGCCGCTTCGAGCGCTTTGTCCTCTTCGAGCAGCACCACGGCCTTGAGTTCGGTACCGATGTTTTTCAGGCGTGACAGGCTCGACTCGGTGGCGGCACGCGAGGTGATCTCGCCCCTCGCGATGGCGTCGGCCAGTTCGCTCAGTGACAAGGTGTGCAAGGCGGCGCTCACGCCTTGCGCCCTTCTAGCCAGGCGACAAAATCGCCCGGACTGTCGTCCATGGCGAGGCGCTCTCGCGCCGCCTGCGCGACGATGGCGTTGTTGGCCTCCACCAGCGGCCGGGTGCGTGCGACCCGGTCGGCCGGCAACTCGAATTGCTGTAGCGCCGAGGTGAGCTCGCCCATTGCGGTGTCCTGAATCGGTTTGGTCATGATCAGTTTCCTGGAATGATGCCCGGCGGCAGGGCCAGGCAGTGATTGGCGATGTCGCCGGGTTTGGTCCACCACACGCGTGAGGCGAGTGGATGGCGCAGGCAGTGTTGCAGCGCCCGGCGCAGCGCGCGAAGGCGAAAAGGCTGGCCGAATACATAGGGATGAACGGACACATTCATCACCAGCGGATGCCGGGCGCTTTGCCCGATCATTTCATCAAACTGTGCGACGAGCATGTCGCAGAACACCGCGGTGCTCCATTTGCGGTGGATGATGGCCTGTGCATCGTCGGTCTCGACCGGGTAGGGCACAACCAGCATGGGGCCGGTGCGGGTGCGCAGCCATACCGGCTGGTCATCCATGGGCCAGTCCATCAGGTAGGTGTAGCCGATTTCTTTGAGCAGGTCCGGCGTGTGCGCGGTTTCGTAGGCGCCGGCGCCCATCCAGCCACGGGGAGGGCGGCCCTCGTGCTTTGTGATGGTGTCGGTGACCTCGCGCAGCAAGCGTTCTTCGTCGGGCTGCCACAGGCCGCGCAGGTTCTCGGCGTTACTGCGGCCGTGGGCAATCAGTTCATCGCCGCGCTTGCGTATGGCGTCGGTAATCTGCGGGGCGTAGTCGTAGATCAGGCTGTTGGTGGTGTGTCCTGCGGGCAGATTGAGCTCGTCCAGCAGGTCGAACAGGCGCCAGATGCCGATGCGGTTGCCGTAATCGCGCCAGGAATAATTACGATGCGTTTGTGCCTCGCCGGTCTTGGCCGGGTCATGGCCCATGCCGGCGCCAAAGGCGAACCATTCGATATTGGTTGTTACGGTGAAGGCGAGGCGTTTGCCCTCCGGCCACGAATAATCCCTGCGCTCGGGCAGCGGAATGAAGTCGTAACGGTCATGCTGGGGTAAAAGGGGATTCATGCGCTGCGGATGGCTAGACTAATACGCGCGAGCCGTAAGGGGCTGTCGGTTCATCTCGCTCTTTGGGCCGCAGTTCGCTGCTCATTACCGCGGCGCGTAGCCCCACAGATCGAGCAGCAGGCTGGCCCCGGGCACGAACATCGTCGGCGCTACAGCGATGGCGCTGAAGGGCAGTCCGGCATCGCGCAGTTCGTGGTCCCACGCCTGGTGCGCCGCGTGAAAGTCGGTGAGGTCGGTGTGAAAATAAAGCGCGCGAACGACA
>Ga0214919_10010706_pt1 | contig 11563 bp, 12 predicted proteins | sample LL1503_MetaG_FD_177994 | JGI IMG/M metagenome (GOLD analysis project Ga0214919, IMG submission 177994) | Freshwater microbial communities from Lake Lanier, Atlanta, Georgia, United States - LL-1503 | ecosystem: Environmental > Aquatic > Freshwater > Lake | place: USA: Georgia | collected...
ATTTAGAGTATTTATGTAGTTTTTATAAGCTTCTTCGTATTGTTTTAAAACAACATCATATTCTTTTTCTAGTGTTTCTATTTTTAATATAGAATTATTTATATTGTCTTTCTTATCCATAATATATATACATAAAGAAAACTATATTGATCAACATCTTTATCTTTTTATCCTTTCAAATATAAGATTTACGTAAAAACCCAAAAGATGCTAAAAATACAAAAAATCCACAAAACCCAACTAGAATCATTCCATTTTTTTTATATAGTTTTTTACAAAGTTGGTCATTATATTCTTCCTCTAGTGCTTTTTCTGGATCAATTAGTTTTTTCATTTTATTTTGTAATATGATTTTATTGTTTACTTCTTCATAAAGCTTAAGTGATTTGTTAGTTGCATTAATAATATCTAAATTAATAGTTAGATTATGTTTTTTAATAAAATTATCGCTATTATTTGAATAATGATTTGAACCAAGATTTGTATTTAAATTAGTATTTACGCTATTTGGTTGTTTATTTGTTAGTTTATTATAAAATTTACTAGATAAATTAAATATAAACATATTATAATATCTTTACATATAAAATATTTATTAATTCAACGATGATAAAATATTTTCAATTTTGGCATTATAATAATAATATATTGTATAATGCCAAAAAAATCAATTAGGTTGTACTCTAATCCAACCGAAGTGTATCGTCGAGCTTCAAAATATCTAGGAAAAACTGCTAAAATTAGTCTTTCTACAAAAAAAGAAAAAAAATATATGGTAATCACTCCTGATGGTAAGATTGTTCATTTTGGTCAAATGGGATATGAAGACTACACAAAACATAAAAATAAAACACGGCGAAAAAATTATTTAAAAAGGTCTCGTAAAATTAGAGGTAATTGGAAAAAAAATAAATATAGTCCAAATAATCTAGCTATACATTTATTATGGTAAAACCATTTTATTTAATTTTCACTTTTTTCAATATCATCATAGATTGATTCAACTTCATCCGCTGCCCTTTTTATTCTTATACGCATTGGGTCATCTGCTTGCAATTCTTCTAATAAATCATCTCTTATATAAATCAATGCTCCAGTGGGAGCTGCAATTTCCCTGTAAATGTTATGATATTTTGACGCTGGTCCAGCAGCACGATTATTTTTTTTTGATTTGTTATTGCCTTTTCTTCTTCTTAAGGTTCTATTTTTTTTAGATTTCATTATAGTATATATATATATATATAAAATTTAGAAAAATTGTGTAAAAAATAGGTTTATTTTATAGCAGCATTATAATTTTTTAATAATTTTATCGATACGCCCATTAAAATAATAGATCCTATAAAAAGCTCCCAATTTTTATAATATTGAATATTATACTCATCTTTTGCGTCTTCTATCATTATTGCAGACCCATCTTGAGTTGTTTTAATTCGATTAACTAACATTAACAAATTATCATTTAACTCTTTTTCATCATCTAGTTTTGTTGTAGTAACGTGCATTTCACTATCTAGATCCTTGATTTTTTGTTGAATATTGTTAGTTGCTAAAAATATATCAGAATTCAGTCCTTGCAATTGACCTTTACTGTTAGCAAAATAGTTTTGAAATTCATTTACTTCTGGATTTTTATTATAATATACATAGTATTTCTTGAAATCATCTAAAGCAGAAAAAAAACTTTTTGTTATATTTTTTATTTTTTCATCAAATACATTTGCTTGTGGTTCCATATTATATATAATTTATATTATATAATTTATATTATATATAATTTATATTATATAATTTATATTATATATAATTTAATATCTACAATCTAATATACAATCTAATATCTACATACAAATTCGGTAATATGGTGCTGAGATGGCTGTTTTACTTGGTCTAATTATTTCACATACGTGTCCTGGTCTAATTCCGATTGCCTGCGCTACTGGATCAAATCTTGATATATCTGGAAATTGTCCATTGTGCATAATGTTATACCGTGTTCTGATATGAATTGTTTCTGACTCTGATAAAATGCGATGAGGAGGAACCAAGATGTGATTTAATAAATTAAATTGTAGACGCTTTAAACTTTGAATAATGATGAAAATTTTATCTTGTTCCCAAATATGCTTTAATGTATTAACAAGAGTTTCATTTATTTCATCTTTTACTACAATTAAAAGCGTATCGGTTTTTTTCAAAACCTCCTCTACTGTAAATAGATCGTCTATCATTTCTTGTAAATTTGCAGGACGCAACGCCTTTGCTAAATAATAACGAATATATATTTTACCCTTTATTTTTGTGGCAGGATCTTCTTCTAATTTTTCTAAAATCATATCTAATTGATTGTTAGTTTTCATTGTGTTTACTTCATTCACACTAAACCCATTATAATCACTAACATCATATCCCTGTGATTGCATCTGTTCCAAAAGAATGCTTCTGGATTTATATACGGCGGAAGTTAAACTGCTGATTTGGCTTGTCATTCTCTTATATTATAATATAAACATATTGATTTTATTTAGTTTCAATTTTAAATTATATTTTATTTTATAATTTAAAATAAAATAAATAAATGCATTTTTTACATTCTAAAATTCTAAAATCTAGAATTATACATTTTAAAAAGTTACCTTTTTAATATTACTGTTACTGTCACTATTATTTGATCCACCATCTTGTTTATCACTACTATTACTTGCATCATTACTACCTTTATCCTTTTTTTCACCAATATTAGCACTTGTAGGAGCTAACATTTTTAAATTAGGATTACTATATAGTTCTTCTGATGAAGTTTTATTTTCAGGAATAATAATTCGCAATTTACTAAATTCATTTTCACTTGATTTTTCATCAGCCCTTGCCATTTCCATTAATTTTTCTATTTGTCTTTGGTGTGATAATTTTAATAATTCAATTTGTTCTGCTCTTGGTAACGTTGAAAAATAATAATTTAGTTCACCATCAGATCCATAGTTAGGAGCCTTAATTGGCACATCACCTTCTTGTCCGTCATACGTATTTAAATTATTTATTCGGAGTATCCTCGTTGTTTCATCCACTTGTTGATCAGCTGGTAATGCTAATATTCTATCTTGCTCTTTTTTTGTTAGATTGGGCCAGGCATTTCTTAAATTTTGAGGTAAAAAATCAGGAGGTGCATATAGGGGTGAACTAAAACTAAAATCTGAAGGTGGCTGTCCTGGAGGCGATCCAGGTGGCGTAGTAGATCCTACAACATTTGGTCGTCGTTCGCCTTCCCAAGCCAGAGGATCACCAAATCTACCAGCTTCTTCATCTTGATTTTCATTTGTTGGATACCATAATGCGTGATCATCGGCTCCTTGTTTATTTTGTACGGGAACCGTATGTCCTTCAATATCAATTCCTTCAAAACTCTGCGGTTCAATATTTTTAACTTCATTTTGTAATGCATAATTTCTACTATTCATTCTAGCATCAATATTAGTTGTTTTCTTAATTTTTTCGTCTAATTCTTTCTTATATTGAGTTACTAAATCATTTATATTTTTAAAATCACCATCACCAATATTTAATAATTTATTTAAATTTTTAGATTGATATGATAAGTTGAGTAACTGGTCTACATTTTCTTCTGTTATTAATCGCATTTGTATATTCATTACTTGCAACTCTTGTATCAATAATTTAAGAGCATAAGGAACTCGTAAAAGACTAAATGATCTGCCAAATTTACTAAAAACGTTTAAAATTGGTTCACCTTCTGGGGTTTTATTGAAAACTAATGGCCCATCTGACATTGGACTTAGAAATAAATTTTTATCTGGATTATATATTGCAATAGTTCCAGTTTTGTTACAAACCGCCATAAAATATTGATCACCTCGAACCATATATGACTCGTTCAAAAAATAAGATAGACCGTGACCCATAATACCATCACGCTCCATTTCTCCTATACGTAATCCTCCGTCATTTGCACGTCCCTGATTTGTTTGACGAGTTAGTGCGCTTCGCTTACCTGTTGCGCGATAATTAATTTTATCTTTAACCATATGTTTCAAACGCATATAATATGTAGGACCTATGAAAATTTCAGAATAAATCTGCTCTCCAGTATATCCATTATATAATATTTGATTTCCTGAACAATGGAAATCCATTCGAGTTAACATTTCACCATATGTTTTGTAATTAGATCCCTTTGTAGCATATGCAGTGCAGTCTCCGTATGCTCCATATGCAGTGCACGCCTTGCCAAACAAACATTCAATAAGCTGACCAATTGTCATACGAGATGGAAGTGCGTGTGGATTAATTATTAGATCGGGTCTTACACCATCAGCCGTAAAAGGCATATCTTCTTCAGGAATAACGAGACCTAATGTTCCTTTTTGTCCGCAACGCGATGCCATTTTGTCGCCAATTGCAGGCAATCTTTCTTCACGAATACGGATTTTTGCAATTCGGAACCCCTCTTCACCTTCAGAAATAAAAGATTTATCAACATATCCTAATTGACCTTTCTTTGTAGTAATAGAGTCGTCTGTATATTCTCCTTTTTGATCTATTGTAGATGCAACATGGCCAATTAATATTACTTTTTCATTAATAGGTGTATTTTCTTTAACAAGACCTGAATCGTCTAATTGACTGTAGTCATAATCTTCTTTTAGTCGACCGACGTTTTGTTTTTTTTCAATATTTGTAAAAGAAGAATTAACAGATACTCCGGAAACTTTAGAACTAGTTTCTTTGGCTTCATAACTAGTGTAATAAATAGTTCTAAATATACCTCTATCGATAGATCCTTTATTAATTAAAATAGCATCTTCTACATTGTAACCAGTATAAGACATAATTGCAACAATTGCATTTACACCATATGGTTGCTCTTCGTGATTAATATATTCTAAATATCGAGACTTGATTAGAGGGGTTTGGCCATAATTTAATATAACACCCATTTTATCTAGACGCATTTGATAATTTGAATGATAAACAGATACAGCTTGTCTGCTTTGACCACAAGAAAAAACATTACGAGGCAGCTGATTTGCTTCTGGATATGTAATAGAATTGCCCATTACACCAAACATTAAAGAAGGGTCAATTTCGACATTAGTAAAGAACTTATTGTCTTTAATTTGATCTAATGTTGTTGCAATTAATGCACTCTCTTCTTCTGATGTATCTATATAATCAATAACACCCTTTTTATTTTCAAACATATTTAGCAAATCAGGCAATGAACTGTATCCTGGATATAAAATATTGGTATCATACAAAATATTATTACGGATATTAAAATTTTTATCACCTTTTGGTTCAAATCCGGAAACCACTTGTTGCCACGTATATTCTCTCGACTCTATTCGCTCTTTTGTGTTGCCGTGATTATAAGAAACTGAGCCATATACCATTTTACCAGTATCATCATTTTTCAAATTTCTGTAAAAAATAGGTCTAGTTAATCTTCCGCTATCTGTATATAAATACACTACATTAGTTTCATAACTAAATGAAATACTAGTATACATTGGTATAATACCATTGCGTCTAAATAACTTTAACGTATTTACAGTTTCAATAGGATTTTCAATAACACCAATCCAATTTCCATTTACAAATATTTTTGTCATAGATGCCAGAATACTCGAATTACATTCTAATAACAATTTTAACGGAGTATTTGCTCTTAACCATTTTATTAAAGGATATGCCGAGAAACCATTTGTAATCGATGTGCTAATTGCCATATGTTTATGATATCCAACATTACCGCCATCTGGCGTATCTACTGGATCAATAATCCCCCATTGAGAACTATGTAATAAATGCGGAGCCACCACTTTTGAAGTAGGATCCATTGGTAGACTAATTTTTCTCAAATGAGAAATAAATGTAAACCAAGATAAGCGATTTAGATCTTGAACTAAACCAATACGCTTTGTATTTTCATCTGCACCCCAATTTCCTTTAAACCCTTTCTTGAACCCATCCTCTATAACTCTAACCTTAAAATATTCTCTATAATTATCTTCAATTAAGCTAGGAAAATTTGCTCTGTATTTACCAGGTTGATAATAAAATTCTTTATCCATTCGTAAAAATATACTTTTAGCCTGCATTAAATAATATTCACGAAATAGACCATATATTAATGTTCCAGAAGTTTCAATACGTTTAAATTTGAAATTGTCACGATCCGTTGGTTTTTCTCTACCCATATAAACCCTTAAAATTTTATTAACCATAAATCCAATATAATAAGCTTTATTTAGAAAATTATCTTCACCAATGTGGGGCAAAAAATAGTTCATTAATATGTCTATTACTGACGTAATTGTATTTCGTTTTGTTAGATGACGCATATATTCTAGAGCATTCATTTGTGAAAAGATCTGGTTTGCATCGTGAATAGATGGAATAAAAAGATCTATCATATTTGAATTGCCATTTAAATCTAGTAAACAATATTCAATAATGGATTTATCCGATATAACTCCTAATGCTCTCATTAAAATAAATAGAGGTACTGGTTTTTTTATATTAGGAATATCAACAACTATTTGATTGTTAGTATACATTGCATCTGGTGCAATAATTTTAACTGAAGAATATCGAATTGGTTTGGAACTGTCTTCAGAAACAGAATGGACTTCACATGAATAGCTATAAAGATCATCCTCTTTATTTTTTCTGACATAGAGCATATTGTCTGCAAACTTTTCCTGACTTAATATGCATTTTTCTTTGCCATCAATAATAAAATATCCACCAAAATCATTTCGACATTCCCCTAAATTAAAACGAGCTTCGGTAGATAGACCGCGAAGAATGCATAAATTTGAATGAAGCATAATTGGAAAACGTCCTAGATATATTTTTTCCAATGTTTTTGTTTCTTTTATATTTTCATCATTTAAATAATAATCAAATTCAACATCAACGTCATAATGTATTGTTACACCATATGTCATACTTCGTAGACGAGCATCATTAGGATACATATAATGAGGATATGATTTTGATATTTCATTAGGACTAATGTCGTCATAAATGATGGGTTTACCGAAATATATTTTGTCTCCATTTTTACCACCAAGATACATTCGACATTCACTTGGATTTGCCTTATCGCCAATTTTAACAGATTTATCAGTAGCTCGTTTGCCTTTTTTATCAATAATATCTTCTGTTTCACGCTCAACAAATCGGATCGGATTGTTTTCACGAAAAATCTGAAATATTCCTTTGTTAAAAAAATCATTATAAGAATCTAAATGATGTGCAACTAAATTATACGGATTATCTTTAAAATATTTATCTATAACATTCCACGCAATTGAATCAGGTGAACTCATTATATTATTATATAATAATATAATGTTTTAATGTTTATAATGTTATTTTATAATATTATAATTTCATTTGATTTGATTATATACATTTTAAAGTATTAATTAAAAATGATATATTAAATTAATATAAAAACATATTCAAAATATGATTAGTAATGCATATATATATTGAATATGGTATAATATTATCATCATTTTGTTTTTGGTTTTATATAGATTATGTAAAAATATTTGAAAAAAATGTTATAAATTCTGCATTGATACACTCTATAATAAGTGGGTTAGGTAATAGTATAGATATTATTTGTGATCCGCGTATTATTTTAAATTATAGTAGTATTAGAAATAATATTTCGGATATATATTTAATTTTTCCATTAATATCGTTTGGTTATGGATTTTATGATTTATATATTGGAATTAAAAGTTTTAAATTAGAAAATATTTTTCATGGACTAATTTTTGTTTTTATGTCTACATATATGTATTTAAATAATAGTTTAATTGCTATGCATGTAGTATTAATAATGGAAATTTCGAGCATATTTTTAAATATAAGACCTTACAATATAAAAATAATAGATTTGTTATTTGGTTTAACATTTTTTATAATTCGATTGGTTATTTGTCCTATATTTATATATTATTATTTAATAGATCCAAATAATATAGAAAAGGTCATTGTTTTTTGTGGAGGGGTTAGTATTACATTATTAAATATTTACTGGTTTTATCTAATTGTTAAAAAGCTATTAAATCCTAAAAGAGTTAAAAAAGAATAATACAGTTTATTTATTATCAATGTGTTTTGCAAATACATTGTTTACTTGACACATATAATTGATATGTTGGATGCAGAATTCTTCTGTATCTGTTTCTGGTTTAACAGCGTTAGATATATTCGGTTCAATCATTGCAATAATACTTATATTAAAGCCATCATGCCAATTTCCACCCTTAACTTCTTTTAAATCAATGATTTTAAATACAGTAAGCATAGGATCTACTATATTATTTGTTAATTTATAAATATAATCGCCTATTTTAAATTTGTCGTCCAGTTCATTTATTGTTGTCATTGTATTATTAATATAACATTGTTTTAATATGTTTTACATATGTTTTAAATTAGAATACTTATTAATATTTTTAGATGACCGATTTTTCTTACTGTGTTTTACTCTATTATTTTTTGTCATTTGATTTTTTGTATTATAATTGTTTGTTATCGTAAATGTTGTCCATGGTTGCTGTGGTCGATCATCCAAATAAGGTCTTAGATAATCCCATTCTCTATGTTCATCACAAAATTTATTCTTGTCAAATGGAATACCGCACGAATTTCCCCATCTTAAACTAAATGACATTGCTTTTGCCATCGTTGTATCGCATACATTTCCGTCTAATGCGCCGCGAGGTGCATATGGTTTTGGTCTAGATGGATCTGACATATATTCACGAGCATCCAATTCATAATGAGAACAACACGTCCTAGAGCACGGATTTTCCTTTTTAAGATATACGTCAAAATGATCAGCTATTATTTCCTGCGCGGCTTGTATATTTAATTTTCCTTTATACTCGTCCATTAAATCTGCTAATCTAACACGCCTCGCTCCTTGATGTCGTCTTATATCATCAAAACCAGTATTCACGCACTCTAAATTGCGAATTCTTGGATCATATGGCGCATTAAATCCAATAAAATATCCATTCTTAGTACGTTCTACATTATGATATTTTAGACCTAATTCTATTCGCAAAATTTCATTCGTATTTGTATCTCCAAAAAGCCAAGAATTTGCATAATCTCCCGAATTACCATCTAACAACATTGATACATAGTCATCTAAATTGTTACCATATTGCATCGCTTGTCGTATTCTGCAAGAAATAGGAATATTATTTTCATATGCAATAAATCCACCGATTGTAGTTTCGGTGCCTATAATTCCTTTCGATGTTACAAAAAAATCAGTTCCAGACCAAATCCAACCAGGAAATCCCATCATAATAAATCGATGGCCTTTGGTAGGTTTCAAATCGACAACTACTCTGGCAAATTGACCATCCACAAAGTTGGAAAAGTTATTATGTGCAACTACTATTTTACCGTCTGCAGTCCACTCTCCATTTGCAATAAATGCACTACATCGATCTGCGGATCCGCCCTCTTTAGAACTAACATTGGAATGAACTGCGCCCTTAATTGCAATAGATTCTTCTTCGGACATATTTGCCCACCAACTTTCTGTTAAAGTAAAGTAATTATTCCAGGCAACTACTTCGTCAACGTTCATTGTTGTACCGCCAGAAGTACAACCTTCGGAAAAACCAACCATTTCTTCGTAAAATTCTGGAAATTGATCCATAATTTTTTGCTTGTAATGTTTATTAGATGCTTCAATAAAAATCTCCCATTTTACTCCATAATCATTGTAAATAATGAAATCTAACGTGTCCTTTACCTTTTTCATTTCTTTGTAAATTAGTTTTCCATATGCATAACCGCGTTCTTTTGCTCCACCCTTAATAGATACATATAGCCATCCGTTTTGTTCATATGATATTCCATTTTTAACTTTATTCATTTTTAACATTCTATAATATTAATGTATAATATTATTTATCGTTATTGGGTTTATTCTTTTTATTGGATTTATTTTTATTTGACTTTGTAGTTGGTGATTTTGGAATTGGAATATTTAAAGCTTTAGAAATAAGATGTAAAAAACTTATAAAAAATCCTAATAAAATTATAAAAAATGCAATAATATCGCTTGTATATATAGTTTTTTTTAGATAATATTTATTTATAGTTAAAACTGATGCAAATTGCATAATAATTAATAAAAATGTTATATGAGTAGGTGTAAATAATTGATGTTTATGTTCAAGTGAAATTGTAAATGTTAGTATAATCCATTCTAACCATACAAACGGAATTGCCATTTTATATGCTTGCCACATCGTTAAGTCTGTATATGGTAATGTTACATATTGCCCCCATGTTGATAAAATATTTACAATCATAAATAGTAATAAAAATAATACATAATAAGGCAATTTAGAATAATCCATTATATATATACTTTTGAGAATTATCTTAAACATATATATAAATGAATTTAACACAAATAATTATACTATGGATATTACTAAATATACTACTTTTAATAGCAATGCAAATTGCATTATTCTCACAAACAACCCCTGAAATGGAAAATGCTTCTATGATGGTTAAATTAGTGTCTTCTGAATTTTGGGCATCTATTGAATGGTTATGTGTTATTCCAGCACAACGGCTTGGAATATTATTTTTAAATCCTGCACAACTCGCTTTATCATCTTATGTATTTCAATTCTTATCACAAATTTTGTCAAATGCTTTTTGGTTAAAATTAAAGACAACAATCGATGATTATGTAGGAATGATATTGATATTAATTGGAATGTGTATTTCTAAATTGAGAATCTTTGGTTAAGAATTTATTCGACTAAGAATTTATTCGACTAAGAATTTATTCGACTAAGAATTTATTCGACTAAGAATTTATTCGACTAAGAATTTATTCGACTAAGAATTTATTCGACTAAGAATTTATTCTTGGAAATCCAAAAAATGACGGCATATCATCCAAACTATTTTCATTTACAGAATATGTTTTGTTTGAATAAGATGTATTATCTGTATTTAATTTTAGATCTAAAGGAGCAGAATATGTATCACCTATTCCAACACCTTTTCCAGTTGCAGATGAACTGCGAAATGTTTCTAATAAGCCTACATTCATTGAAAGCACAACAACTAACAAAATAAATAAAAATAGTAAAGATTGTATTTTTGACATAATTATATATTGATGTGTTATATAATTATAATTACAAATACAAATATTATTTTATACTATAAATCTTTCTTTCTTTTTCTTCTTTTCATCATTTTGATACAAAATTACTGTCCCTAAAATGACAAAAAGAAGAATAAATGGTAACAATACAAGTAACCAGGCAATATCATTATGACCATCCTTGCACATCAAATTTAATACCCAAGTCCAGAACATAACGTATACAAGCTTAAGAATAAATACTGCAATTGTGCTAGGAACACGGCAAGAAAAATTGCCTAAAGCATACATTTGTCTGTTTCCCAAATTTTGAATTGCTGAAAGAGCAAGTCCTAAAATGGAAATAATGAAATATATGTA
>Ga0214919_10010707_pt1 | contig 11561 bp, 13 predicted proteins | sample LL1503_MetaG_FD_177994 | JGI IMG/M metagenome (GOLD analysis project Ga0214919, IMG submission 177994) | Freshwater microbial communities from Lake Lanier, Atlanta, Georgia, United States - LL-1503 | ecosystem: Environmental > Aquatic > Freshwater > Lake | place: USA: Georgia | collected...
ATAATTATTATTTTTATAATATTTATTAATTTCAGTATCAATTATGAATTAAAAAGTCAATAAGAATATAAATAAAAAGTGTAAAATTATTCTTGAATGTGTAAAATTTTTCTTAAATTAATAATATGAAAAATATTAGAAAGTATTCAATTATAATTTATCTAAATACTTTATTACCGGACGAATTCTTTATTTTGATAATTTATTATGTGATAAAAAATTAGAAAATCATTTGACTATTCATGAAAGTATGCCATTATTAAATGGTATAAAATATATTTTATCTACATGGAGTCATATATATGATATATAAATTTATTTATAAAAAAATTTATTTTAGATTTTTTGTTATATTATTAATTAAACTGATTTTCCAGAATATATACTTATATTATCATCATTTAATAATATATTGGCTTCATTATAATTTTTATCAACTTCATAATCATCAATTTTATGATCAACTTTATCATCAAATTTATTATCATTATTATCATTTAATAATATATTAGCACCATTTTCAAATTTATCCCAGGGAGGATAATAAATATCAGATTGACTATATTGATCATCTTTCAAGACACCATGAATAATTAAAGCCATTTTAGCAGATTGTTGCGCACCTTCTTTGTGTGAATTACCAATTCCATAACCAATATATTTATCTTTTTTCTCTATAAAATCATCAGCATTTTGTTTTTGTACTCCAACAATATATTTTCTTTTATGTGCAGGACCTTCAAAATAAATAATATCATATTTAGGATGAATCCATTCTTTTATATGATGATGTCTTAATAAAATATCTTTATAATTATTATCACAATATAATTTTTCTCCATAATCAATTAGTGTTTCTAAAAGATTTACAATTAATAAACAACATGGTTCAAAACCATTTGATAAAAATAATGCACCTACAAATGCTTCAAATACATCTTCGTGTATGCGTTCAGAATTACGTCCATTCATACTTTCAATATGTTTTGATATAATAAAATATTTACCTAATCCTAATTCTTTAGACATAATAGCTAAATTTGTTTTATCTTCAATTTTAGTTTGTAATCTTGTCATAAATCCTTCATTTTCATTTGGATATCTTTTATACAAGTAAAAAGATACTATTAATTTTAAAACTCTGTCACCAAAAAATTCCATTCGTTCATAAGAATTTTTTCTTAATTCTAATAATTCATCAGGATTTCCTAATTCTTTTTTAGAATCTTCTAAAACATTATCTGGATAAATTGTTTTTTTACAATAAGATTTATGTGTGAATGCTTCTCTAAATTGTTCAATATCATTAATTGTTTCAATATTTACATTATGATTAAATAATATTTTTTTTATATGTTCTTCTTTAACTAATACATTATTAATATTATAAGGTATTTGAATAATTTCTTCTTCTCCTAAATTATTAATAATTTTTAATCCTTCTGATATATAATTAGTCATTTTATATAATAAATTAAGATTTCTATAAATAAATATCAATTTTTATAAAATATTATTTATTTGTAAAATATAAAATATTATTTTATTGTAAGCTTATATAATAATTAAAATAAATAAGTTTAATATATTATAAAAATATTATAATTATTAATTCTAGCGTCAATTATGAATTTAATAATGAATAAGAATAAAAATAAAAAGTGTAAAATTTTTCTTGAATTTGTAAAATAATTCTTGAACTAATAATATTTTTTATACCATCCATGTATTGTTTGACGCGTTATATTTAAATATTTTGATATTTCTGTTTTAGATTTATTTTGTATTAAATGTGTTATTGCTAGATTTATTATATCTAGTGAATATGTCATTATATTATTTTTAGAAAAAAATAATATAAAAAATGTGTAAAATTATTCTTGAATATGTAAAATTTTTCTTAAATTAATAATATAAATGTAAAAGTTTTCTTAAATTAATAATAATTGATAAAAAATTTATAGTATTATATATGATTAATAATATAATTGGATATATTCATGTATGTCAAAAATTAAATTGGGAAAAATCTTTTGATTTACTATTTAATAGTATAAAATTAAATGGTTTATATGAAAATACTTCTGAAATTAGAGTAGGAGTTGTAAATGATGATGGTATACTTATTGAAAATTATAGATTAAATGATCAAAAAATAAAAATTATTTTTATAGGTAAAAGTGATTTATATGAACGTCCAACACTTTTACATATAAAAAAATACAGTTATGTTGATCCAGAAAATACATTATATTATTATTTGCATACAAAAGGATTAAGACATTTTAATACAGAAAAAGAAAAAATAGTATTAAAATGGATAAATGAAATGTTATTTTGGAATATTAAAAATTGGAAAAATGCTGTAGAAAAATTACAAATTTATGAAACATACGGAATATATTATAATAATTGTCATTATTCTGGTAATTTTTGGTGGTCAACATCTAAACATATACAAAAATTACCAGATATTATAGAGAAATATTATACTGCACCTGAAGATTGGGTTTTTAAAGAAAAATCTAAATATTATTGTGCATATAATTGTTTTCCATTTATGGATTATTCATATTTACTTTTTTATAATGATAATGATAAATGGTATTCATATTTATTATCTATAATAAAACAATTAATAATTTATTTTTACGATATAATAAAAAATATAATAGTAAATCCAATATAGAATAAAAATAGATATTATACCCGATAAATATGCATTTAATAATTTATTATATTTATTGATAAATTGATATTTTGTTAATTTATTAGTTAATAGATCAATTGTATCTATCATTAATTTATTATAATTATTTGATTCAATATCATAATTCATATTTATTTTTGCTAATAGTTTTGAATTATCTAAAAACATTCTTTCGTGATAATCATTACAATTTATTAAATAATCATAAGTTATATTATTTTCACCATCTCTATTTCTATTAATGATTCTATTATAAACTATTTTAGGATCTGAATATAAATATAAAAATTGATGTTCTGGTAATTCTTTAATGTATTCATTAAACCATAATTTATAAATTTGAAATGAATATGAATCTATTTTACCTTCATCATATAACATTTGTGCAAATATATTTTTATCACTGTATAATGATCTTTCAGTTATAATAATTGCATTTGGATTTTTTTTAATAGCTTCTTGTAATAATTTAACTCTAGAAATTAATGCTATCATTTGAAAACTAAATGCATATTTAATTTGATCATTATAAAATGCTTCTAGAATACTTGTATTATTTACACAAATTTTACTCCATAATTCAACTGGTTCATCTATAAATATAATATTTTTATCAATAATTTTTTTTTTTAAATTATTAATAAAAGTACTTTTACCACTTCCAATATTTCCATCAATAGATATAATTAAAGACATTTATAATTATATTATATTAAAATTATAATTAAATCAATTTTTTTTAGATATTGGTAAAATATCTTGAACAATATCTTTATAAGTCATCATTCTCATTTTACAACAATATCTTGGTAAATTTAAAGATAATAATACTTCTTGTTTTTTTTTTTTTTTTTCTTCTTGTGAATAATTATGATTGTTACATATTTCATCACTTTTTTGTTCCCAAATTAATGTTTTTTGAGCTAAAAAATAACCACATGAAGGACAAATTATATATAACATTTAATATAGACTATATATAAAATTTTATTTAAATCAATTTTTTTAAATAAAATCTTAATATAATTAATGACAAATAGAAATAATTTTAATAATAATATATCTAATAAAAAAGGAATCAAAGACGATAATTTTGTTAAATTTAATCCAACTAAATTAAATAAACAATTTGATGATATTGAAAAAAAAAATAAATTACTTTTAGTAAAACAAAATGTAGAAGAAAAAGATGTAGAAATTATAGTTCTACCTCACAAAGAACCAGTTGAAAATATTATTTTAAATATTAGAGATTTATTTTTTCAAATATTAAATATAATAGAACAAAAAGAAAATCCAATACCATTTATTTTTTCTTCAGATAAAAGACAATTTTCATTTTCATTATTTTTAATAATTTTTGGTACATTATTATTATTATTATCATCTTTAATGAAATCTTCATATGATACTACATAATATTATAAATTATATTTTGGTTTACCTAACTCAATTCTACAACATGGACATTTATAGTTATATTTTTCTAAATATTCATTAATACATTCATAATGGTAAATATGATTACATGGTAATTCTATAACTTCTTGATTTTCAATTATATTATCTAAACATATATTACATTGTAATTTTGTATTATTATCTAATTTATATTTTTTTAGTTTTTCTTTATCTTCTTTATCTAAAGTACAAATAACATCATCATCATTATCATCATTATCATCATCATTATAATTATTAATAATATTTGACAATAAATTTACTAAATTAGTAATATTATTATTACTTGAATCAATATATAAATTAGAATTTTGATTTACATCTAAATTATTAAAAATATTTATAAATATTGGACTTAATTCATCTAAAATTTCTGAAGTATCTGTTACTACATTAATTTCTTCAAACTCTTCCAAGTTAATATTAATGCCATAACTATTATAAAAATTTTTTAATATAATATTTGATTCTTCTTCTGATATATTTTGATCAATTAAATTAGTTTTTAATTTTTTTATAATATCTGATTCATCTTCATAATAATCTTGATAAAATGTTCGTAAAGAAAATAACATTTCATTATCCATATATTTAATAGTATATTATATTATTAAATAAATATTGAAATTAAATAACTTAAAAAGTAATATTATTTAATAATAATGGATTATACAAATCAAAATGAATTAGAACAATTTACTTTAGATTCATTAAAATTAAATTTACAAATAAATTATTTAAATAATTTAATTTTAGCTGGTAATAAATTAAATTTGGACACAACACATGTTAGTAATCAATTAAATAAATTAACTAATAAAGAATTAGAAAATTATACAGCTACTGAAAAAGTATCTGAAACATCAAATACAGATTATTTATATTTAAAATCTTGGAGTAAATTAACAATTATTCATAAAATTATTAAAATTAAAGAATTTATAAATAATTTAGATATTGATAATGAAAATGAAAAAGAAATATTAAAAGATAAAATAATAGAATTAATTAAAAATAAAAAAATAAAAATTAAAATTAATTATGATGAAACAAAAGGGAAAGTAATATCAATTCCTCAATTATCTTTTGTTAATAATACTTATATTTTAGTTTAATTTATTAAATAGTTATTTTTTGATAATAAATTTGATATAATTACACTTTTATTTTATAGTTAAAAAATATTTATTTTGTGTTTTTATATTTGAAGTATTATAACTAGACAATTGTATATAATAATATAGTAAATATTTATAAAAATAATTAAAAAAATAACATATTACTATAGTTATACCTAATATAATTATAACTGAATTATTATAGCCTGCAACTCTAAAAATAAATGGTAAAGATATTAAAAATATAATTAAATAAAAAATAAAAATATATTATTAATTTAAGAAAAATTTTACATATTCAAGAATAATTTTACACTTATTTATAATAAGCTTATGTAATAATTAAAGTAAATAAGATTAATATATTATAAAAAATATTATAATTATTATTTTTATAATATTTATTAATTTCAGTATCAATTATGAATTAAAAAGTCAATAAGAATATAAATAAAAAGTGTAAAATTATTCTTGAATGTGTAAAATTTTTCTTAAATTAATAATATAAATATATTGCAGATTGTGTACCAATATCACCACCCATCATTCCACACATTGTAAAAAATGCACACACATACATTATTGGAAAATTTAAAATTATATATTCTGTTGTAGCAAGAATTGCATTACTATAATTAAATTGATTGTCCATTATTATATATTCTGTTGTAGCAAGAATTGCATTACTATAATTAAATTGATTGTCCATTATTATATATCAATATAAAAAAATTGTTTTATAAATATATAATTATACAAATATAATATAACATGAAATATAATAATATTCAAAATGAATGTATAGAAAAAATAAATGAATATTTAAATTCTGGTACTAAAATTAATAAAAAATGTTTATTGATAATTAGTAAAAGTATTTATGATAATAATAAAAAAAATATTGAATATAATTCAATATTAAAAATAATAAAAGAGTTATTTGTAATTAAATATAAAAATACAAAAAATATATTTGATTTTAAATTAATTAGAGATTGTGAACAAATTTTTGATAAATTAGTTATACCAAAAGAATATAAAAAACTTCAAGAACATTTTGATAAATTAAAAAATTTACCACAACCTGAACAAAGAACTCAAGAATGGTTTGATTATCGTCATAATCGTATTACTGCTTCTGATACTGCATCTGCTATTGATCAAAATCCATATGAACCAGTTGAAAGTTTTATATTAAAAAAATGTGATCCAAATCATAAATTTTTGGATAATCAAAATGTATATCATGGGAAAAAGTATGAACCAATTGCTACATCAATTTATGAATATATTTATAATAATAAAGTAGTTGAATTTGGAGCATTACCTTCTGATAAATATAATATTTTAGGTGCATCTCCTGATGGTATTTGTTCAAGTCAATCATTAGATTATAAATTTTCACCATTATTAGGAAGAATGTTAGAAATTAAATGTGTTGTTCAGAGAAAAATTTATACATCTGGGAAAATTGCAGGACATATTTGTCCATATTATTATTATTGTCAAGTTCAACAACAATTAGAATGTTGTGATTTAGACAAGTGTGATTTTTGGCAATGTAAAATTATAGAATATAAAAATAGAAATGCATATTTAACAGATTTATGTAATGATACAATTCATACAATTGGTACAGAATCAGAAAGAGTAGAAATAAATAATCTTATTAAAAAAGGTGTAATATTAAAATTTTTACCTAAAATATGGACACCTGAATTTGAAGATGATTCAATAGAATGGAAAAGTAAATTTATATATCCAACAAATTTATTAATGGATGAAGAAGAATATGATTTTTGGATAAGTGATATATTATCAGATTGGCAAAATAAATATAAAGATATTGCAGAAACTCATTATTTTGAAAAAATAGTTTATTGGAAACTTGAAGCATCGCATAACATAACCATTGAACGAGATTTAAACTTTTTTAGTAATATATTACCAATATTAAATGATACATGGTCTAAAGTTTTATATTATAGAAATAATATATCTAAATTAGATGAGTTGCGTGAAATTGTTAAAAAACGTACTAAATATATCAAGTTTGATACAAAAATTAACATAAATAATAATTTAGTAAATAAAAAAGTATTATTTTTAAATTATCCAAATATTGTAAAAGAATTGAAAATTACAAGTTTTAATGATAATGAAGATTTTTTAGATTAAATATTTAAAAATATTTATTTCAAAAATAATTATTTCTTTATAAGATTATATATGTCACGATCAAAAACAATTTTTACAGGTTCTAGAAAATTATCAAAAAAAAGTATAAAAAAAAGTAAAAGTAAAAATGAAAGTGAAAATACTACTGAAGAAATGATGAATATTTTAAGTGATAATTCATTTACAGGTATTCAACAAAAATCTAATAATATGCCACAACAAATGCAATATAATAATATGCCACAAAAAACTATTCCTATTAATGAAATTGATCCATTAATGCTTTATGATTCAGTTCCAACAAATAGTCAAGGACAAATTACTAATATTAATAAAATTGGAGATTTATTAGGTACTGCTTCTCAATTAAATAATATTCCTCAAATTGGTAATCAAACATTAAATCTTGATTCTACTATTCAATTTAATAATCAACCATTTAATAATAATTCAATGGCACAACAATTATCAAATCAAATATCAGGAATGCAAAATCCTATGATGCAAAATCCTATGATGCAAAATCCTATGATGCAAAATCCTATGATGCAAAATCCTATGATGCAAAATCCTATGATGCAAAATTCTATGATGCAACAGCCAATGCAACAAGGTGGCTTTAATAATAAAACATTAACATATATTAAAAATATGGCAAATACTTTCAAAATTAAAAAATTAATATAATTTAAATTCTGGAATATCAATTAATTTATCAATTAAATATGTTTCATTATCTATTTTAACTGGATTAGAATATTCATCTAATACTAATTTACCAACAGGATAATTTAATTCATAATTATAAATAACATTTGATTTTTCATAATACCAATAATTATTAGATTTAGAATATACATTTTCATCAATTTTATATACAGCACTAATTTTTCTTGTTTTTATTTTAATAATTGATGAATCTTTTGAATTTAATCCATTATTAATTTTTTGATCATATTCAATTTTTGTATTATATGCAGGACCTATATTATTATCTAATAATGATTCTTCATTAAATTGAAAACATCTATATTTTGTTCCCATCATATTATGTGATTTAAATAATTCACAATCAACAGCAGCTTCTTTAACAGCTTCTATGAAAGAGTTTAATAAATTATTTTTTTTGCGAGATATTGATTCTAATTTTTCATCTGTTGTTTCTTTAGTATTTTTTCTGACCATTTTATATCTAAATACATCAACACGTCTTTCATTCATTGGTAAATCAGCATGATGACATTGACGAACAGCACGTCCAATTACTTGTTCTATTCTAACTTCATTCCAATATGGTTCCATAATATGAACTTGTCTTACATTATAAAGATTAATACCTTCTGAACCTGCAGGTGATATTAATATGACTTTGGCTATTTTACCATATAAATTTAATTTATTATTAAATACTAATTTATTTGTTTCACGTTGATCTGATTTAATTAATCCATGATATTCAACATATCTAAAATAATCATTATCATTATCTTTTTCAAAATTAATATTATTATTTTCTGAAAAATCAACAAAACCAAAAAAACTCATATATATTTTTAGTATTTGTAATCCTTCCATTTCTACATAATTAGAATAAACTAATACTGGACCTTTTGATTTTAAAATATTAAAAATTATTGTCATCATTTTAGGTGAAGATTTATATAATGCTTCAAATAATTCAGATTTATTTTTTTCATCTTCATAAAAGTTAGTAAAACTAGAATCATATTTTGTTTTAAATATTTTAACATCATCTTGTAAAGTATATTTATTTTCTTTATCTTTACGATGTATATTTTTAAAATATTCTATTAAATTATTAATAAAATATTTAATAGTTTTTATATATTCTCCAACTTCTTTATTAGATTTAATTAATAATCTTTTTTTTTCTTCATCTTTACTTTCATCTATAATAATTGCTTCAGATTCTTTGATTTTAAATTGTCCAGGTCTTGGTCTTTTTTCTCCATCAATTTTTTCATTAATATCTGGGAAAATAAAATTACAAGCTTGACGAGTATATGAACTATAGGTTGATATTTCATTATTACCAACTTTTCCACGAGACATTTTTATTCTTATTTTTTCTTTTTCTTCTTCTATTTTTTCATAATATTCATAATTTTTTTGAAAATATTCATTCATTACTATATTTTTGTAATGAATTATTTTATCTGCATATCTATCAGGTGTTGCACCTAGATAATATGAAACTAAACCTAATATTCTACGTTGAAACATATTTTTATTATTTTCATTTAATGATGCAAAATTTGATGTAGAAACATATAATTGATTAAATATTTCTTCACTTGTTGGAAATGAGCATGGTCTTAATAAATTAAATATTAAAGCAAATTCAAATGGTCTATTTACTACAGGTGTAGCTGATAATAACATTATTCTATTATTTGAATTTTCTTTTTTTTCTTGTTGAATATAATCATAAATAATTTGTGCACGTTTACCATTTTTACTTGAAATATTATTATATACATTATTTATAAATCTATGACATTCTTCTATTATAAATAAAAAAGGTTTTGAACTATCAACTTTTTTAATTTTATCTATAAAATCACGATCAGCAAATGGACTGTCATAATGAACAAATACTAAATTTGAAAAACGTTCATTATAATTTTCTTTTGTCATCCATCTTTTTATGTCTTTTAACCATGGATCTTTTTCTAAAGAAGCAGGAATAATTAAAAAAACATTCCATTTTGGAGTATAATTATATAAAATATTATAAATATTAATAACTGTAACTGTTTTACCAGAACCTAAACCATGATAAACTAATAAATCTTTGAAAGGTGATCTATAATCTAAATATGATCCTATAAATTTTTGATATAAAGTTAATTCATGTGATAATTTTTCATTACATGGATCTTCACCATCTTTTCTAATAATTTCAGGTAAAATATATTTTTTAAAATTTTGAATAACCCATAAAGGAAATATTCTACCATTTTCTTCTAATACTATATTTATTTTTGAAGTCATATTATGATTTAATAGAAAATATTTTTAATTATATAAAAATATAATTAAATAAATATATTTATTTAATTATATATGTCTGAAAATCCAGTTATTTTATCATTTGATGTTGGAATTATTCATTTAGCATACTGTTTATTTACTAAAGAAAATAATAAATGGAAAATAATTGATTGGAATAATATTGACTTGTCTGATCGTGAATTTACAAAATGTTATTGTGGTCTAAAAGCCTCATCTACTTATAATAATAATTATTATTGTAAAGTACATGCAAAAAAATGTGAACCAATAAAACCTTTTGAAGAATTATTTAAAAATAATAATGAAAATAAATGTAATTTTATTGTTAAAGAAAATTTTTGTAATCGTAAATCATTATGTGATTTAAGTGGAATTTATTACTGTGGAACACATTCCAAAATTAAATATAAACAATTACAATCAATATATAAAATAAAACCATATAAAAATAAAAATATAAATACATTAGATTTTGATAATACTAAATTAAAATTATTTACAAAATTAGAAGAAATAAAAAATTTATTAGATGTAAATTATGTATTAATAGAAAACCAACCTAGTTTTAAAAATCCAACAATGAAAAGTATTTCAATTAGTTTATATGATTATTTTTTAATACGCGGTATATTAGATAAAGAAATAACTAAATCAAAAATAGAAAAAGTTAAATTTATGTCACCATCTAATAAAATTAAATTAGCTGAAGATGGTGAAATAAAAAAAATAATTTTAGCTAAAACAACAAATGAAGCTAAAGCTTATAAATTAACTAAAGATTTAAGTGTAAAATATACAAAAGAATTAATTAGTCATTTACCTAATTGGATAAAATTTTTAAATGAACAAAAAAAGAAAGATGATTTATGTGATGCTTTTTTACAAGGTGCATATTACTTTGAAAAAAACCTTTGATTATTCATCTGGATCATTATATTATTAATTTAAGAAAAATTTTACATATTCAAGAATAATTTTACACATTTTTTATATTATTTTTTTCTAAAAATAATATAATGACATATTCACTAGATATAATAAATCTAGCAATAACACAT
>Ga0214919_10010708_pt1 | contig 11560 bp, 9 predicted proteins | sample LL1503_MetaG_FD_177994 | JGI IMG/M metagenome (GOLD analysis project Ga0214919, IMG submission 177994) | Freshwater microbial communities from Lake Lanier, Atlanta, Georgia, United States - LL-1503 | ecosystem: Environmental > Aquatic > Freshwater > Lake | place: USA: Georgia | collected 2015-03-15
AACTGGCAAATTGATAAGTGATGGAGGCTGTCCTGGAATCGCCTTGAGACGTTCGTTATTTGCGGTAACGCGCGGAACTGATTTGAGAAGACCAAGTGTGTAAGGCGCAAGCGGTGAGTAGAAGATGTCATCTACGCCGCCTTCTTCAATGATGCGACCGGCATACATAACATTTACGCGATCTGCGACCTGTGCAACAACGCCGAGATCATGGGTAATCAACAAGATTCCCATATTAAATTCTTTCTTAAGCTTGGAAAGTAGCGCCAAGATTTGAGCTTGAACTGTTACATCCAGCGCTGTGGTTGGTTCATCGGCGATCAAGATTTGTGGTGAGTTCATAAGCGCCATTGCGATCATTACGCGCTGGCGCATACCGCCCGAAAATTGATGAGGGAATTCGACTGAGCGTTTTGCCGGCTCTGGAATTCCAACGAGATCGAGCATTTCGATAGCGCGCGCCATCGCTTCCTTCTTCTTACCTGGGTTGTGCACCAAGTAAGCCTCAGCAAGTTGATTGCCGATCTTGTAGAAAGGGTGGAGAGAAGACATTGGGTCTTGGAAGATCATCGAAACTGCGCGACCGCGGATATCGCGGATTTCATCATCGTTTAGCGATACAACATCTTTAAATGTTCCGTGATCACTTAGCGAGATTGATCCAGAGATCTCAGCCGAGCCTTTCTTATGCAGACCCATCACTGAAAGGCTGGTTACGGTCTTTCCAGAGCCTGACTCACCAACTATCGCAACGGTCTCGCCGGCGTTAAGAGTTAGCGAAACGCCATCAACGGCGCGGACCATTCCGTCATCTGTTTTAAATGAGACGTGAAGATCTTCGATACGAAGCAACTCGGTCATGAGATGCGCACCCGTGGATCAAGTACTGCATACAACATATCGACGATGAGGTTCATGACGATGACCACAACCGCCGCCAAGATCGTTGTTGCCAGAACTACCGACAAGTCGAATTCGTAGACCGAGCGCAGTGTTAAGCGACCAAGGCCCGGCAAGTTGAAGATTGTTTCAGTAATGATCGCTCCACCAATTAAGCCAGCAAAATCTAAGCCTGCCAAGGTGATTAGCGGCGCAAGGACTGCACGCAAAGTGTGCTTGAAGAAGACAACTCGTTCACCAACACCTTTAGCGCGCGCAGTACGGATGTAATCCTCACCTAAAGTTTCGAGCAGCGCTGCGCGAGTAAAACGGGTGTAGATCGCGGCATAGGCGATTGCCAAGGTGATCCAAGGCAGGATGAAGTATTGGAAGAATTTATAGGGATTATCGATCAACGATGTATATCCCGAAAGCGAAAGTGGAACTAACTTCCACTTGATTGTGACCCAGATCAGAAGCGCTAGACCGGTTACAAATGTTGGAAGTGATGTTGCCAGCAAAACGAATACTGAAGAGCTGGTATCAGGCCAGCGGTTTTTAAACTTAGCGGCAATGATGCCGAGGCCGATTCCGACGAACAACCACAGCAGTAGGGCCCCGATGGCAAGGCTAATTGTGATTGGAAGTGCTTCGCGGATCATGTCGGTGACGCAAGCATTTTCATTAAATGAATATCCAAATGATGGTGCAGGGCAGGTAAAGGCGGCGCTACCGGAGCCATAAGTGCGTCCTGCAAAAATTCCAGAAAGGAAGAGCCAGTACTGCTCATAAAGAGGCTTATCAAAACCTAGGCGAACTCGGTTTGCTTCAACGATCTGATCTGTACAGCGCTGACCACATGTAAGGGCGGCTGGATCAAATGGGAGCAATGAGAAAATTCCAAAGACAACTGCTGAAACGATCAGGATTGTAAAAGCGGCAAATATTGCGCGGCGTCCGATGAACTTCAACATCTTTTCAATCCCTCCTCGTTTGTTTTCTAACTTTGATCTTAAAGAAAGTTGAACTTACCAGTAAGAAGGTACTTCCGACGCCGATTGACTTAGCGTCGGAAGTACCTGTCTTAACTGCTTTTTGCGCTAATTAAAGCGCTTGCAGGAAAAGATTTAGATTAGTTGTTAATCCAGATCTTTCCGTATGCAGGGTTACCCTGAGGGACCCAGAAGAAGACGTTTGCAAGCTGTGAGCCCCAAACTTCCTGAGCCTTACCAAACACAGTTGGCAATACCCACATCTGCTTCATGGCATAAGCATCTAGCTCTTTCCACATCGCAGCTTGCTTCTTACGGTCAGTTGTCTTCATTGCAATGTTGACCTTATCTTCGAAGGCCTTGTATGCAGGATCATCGCCATTTTGTGAAAGGTTAAATCCACCAAATGTTGCGAAGAGTTCTGGGATAACTGTTGAGGCGTTTGCCCAGTCTGCTCCCCAGCCTGATGCTGACATGTCCTTCTGCTTTGCAGGGTTCATGACAGTTGAGTAGTAACCGGACTTGATGATATTCCAGTTGACCTTAATTCCAGCGCGAGCATATGCAGCTTCGTTGATTGGAATTGTGTCGTTAAGTGCAACAGACTGACGAACGTCCATTGTGATTCCAGTTTCAGTAGCCTTCTTGTAATCAGCAGGACACTTGGTCTTTGCGATTTCCATGAGGGCCTTTGCCTTTGTGATATTTCCTTCAGGCTTGAAGTCTGGGCTTCCAGGACCTACGACCTTTGTAGGTGCGTAGTCAGTTGCTACGAGTGGGCTGATAACACCAGTTGCATATGAACCTGCAAATTCTGGTCCGCCTGCATAGTCAAGAAGCGCCTTAGCATCACGTGAGTAATACATTGCTTGACGGATTTCCAAGCAAGGCATTGCCTTTACGTTAAATGCGATGTAGTTAGCGTAAGGATCTGAGTTGTTCATGCGGCGGTTTTTAAGCGCTGAGTTGCTGAAGAACTTTTCCTTGTTTGTTGGAAGTGGTCCACCGAAGTTGATCGCTGTTGGGATGGTGTCTTCCAACATGATCTGGTCGATAACTTCTTCATCAAGACCGAACTGAATGATTACTTCATCTGGATAAGGAGTACGGAATGAATCCGTTGCCTTTGACCACTGTGCGTTACGGACCATACGTAGCTGAGTCTTGCTGTTCTCAACAATCTTGTATGGGCCTGTTGCCTGTGGATTTAGGTCGTACTTGTCTCCAGTGTCCTTCTTCTTTTGGATTGGTGAGATAACACCGTATGTAGCCAAATAGTTGAAGTCAGCAATTGACTTGTTCAGTTGGAAAGTAATTGTGCGGTTGTCCTTAGAGCAAGAAACAGCCTTGTTGTAAGCAGCTTGTGCTTCAGGAGTGCTCTTGTAAGGACCTACGTAGATTGAGTTTCCTTCTGCATCTTTTGGAATATCAAGCCATGAGAGCAAGTATGTAGGTCCGTTGTTGATTACATCTTGCGCAAATACGCGAGATGTACCGTATTGGACGTGCTCACATGTGATTGGAGTTCCATCTTCAAACTTTGTGCCTGGACGAAGTGTGAACTTCCATGTCTTAGCAGCGTTGCTTGGAACACCAGTGTTTGTTGCTAGGTCAGGAACAAGGTTTGCACCTGCTGCACCTGGAACTGGGTTATATGCAACCAAAGTACGTGTGTGAAACGAGTTCATAAACGCGAGGTCGCGTCCTGTGTAGATACGGCTTGGATCTAGGTGATCAAGACGTGGTTCGTGCTCGAGCAGTGTAAGAATTCCACCGGTCTTTGGAGTAGTAGCCGCATTTGCAACTGTTGATCCAGAAACTAGTGCAGTTCCTAGAAGCAACGCGCTTGCAGATGCAACGACTACGGCACGACGAAGAGCGAAACGAGGGCTCATTCCGTAATCCTTTCGATTGGGATGTAGCAACGGGAAAACCGCGCTACGAGTGGCTTGAGTTAAGCAGAAAATGTCCGAAAAGTGAATACTGAGGAGTAATGAGCAAGCCCCTTTAGGGGTGAAATTAGCGCCCCAAGGCAATCGTTACTTAGTTGTTACTTGTCGGCGCGAGGATCTAGCGCATCGCGCAAGGCATCGCCGACCAAGTTAAAGGCCAGAACCACGATGACCAAGGAAGCCGCTGTAATCAAGAAGAAGCTCGGCATAACAGTTACGAAGCGAGTTGCGTTAGAGAGCAAGATTCCCCAAGTCGAAGCAGGTGGTTGAACACCGAGGCCTAGGAAAGAGAAGACCGCTTCTGATGCCAGGTAGCCAGGAAGTGAAAGTGAGACCACCACAATTACCGGCGCCCAGAGATTTGGAACTAATTCTTTCAAAATAATGCGACGACGTGATGCACCCATTGCTTGTGCCGCAGTTACGAATTCACGTTCGCGAAGTGAGAGTACTTGTGAGCGGATTAACCGTGAAAATCCCGGCCAACCAAAGAAAGATAGAAAAATAATTAGAAAGAGGATGCGCGCGCCATTTCCTTGCGCAATTCCAGCTTGTTCGATTCGACCGACCATAGGCTCGCTAAGCGCCACGATCATAAAGAATGCGGGAAATGCTAAGAGAAAATCAGTTAGGCGACCAAGGTAACCATCAACGCGACCACGGAAATATCCACCAACAATTCCAACAAAGAAACCGATAGTTAGCGCGGTAAATGTTGTGAGAATTGCAACCATAAATGAAATTCGTGAACCATAGAGAAGCTGTGCGAGTAAATCGCGTCCGGTTCCGGGAATCACACCGAGTGGGTGTTGCAAGCTAAATCCCGCTAGATCCCCGCGCGGAATACCGCTGCTATCTAGGCCATCTAGATTTAAATCAGTTGGGTTGATTCCGAGAACGCGGCACACAAGCGGTGCAAAGAGCGACATACTCAAAAGGAAGATACTGATTCCAGCAGCCGCCATACCTACTTTGTTGCGCTTAAAGCGGCTCCACGCGATCTGGCGTGGGCTACGGCCTGCGATTGCAGTGGTTGTACCGGTTGGTGCATCAACTTCTGCGCTTGCTTCTGAGTTGAGAGACATGCGGGCTACTCTATACTTACGGGTAGGAATTAGTCACCTGTGTATCAAAATTACTTCTGGAGGCACCATGTTCAACCGTAAACTTTCTAAATTCGCAGTAGCCGGCAGCACGCTTGCCCTAGCGCTAACACTCAGCGCCTGCGGTGGCTCTGAAGAAGCTGCTCAAGTTGACGACCAAACGCTTGTTACCAACGTTGAAGAAACAGCGCAAGCAACCGGTGGCTTCGACTCACCCGTTGTTACTCCAGACAAGGTGAGCTACACACTTTCATCACCAGCACACTTCACTCCAGGTAAGTTCGCATCAGGAATGCTTCCAGGTCAGATCAACGAGCGCTTTGATCTCACCGTTCAAAATGGATCAGCCGCTGATCTCGACCTAGCAACTTTGATTGTTAAGGGTTCAACCACCACTGGTGCATGCGTAGATATTTTCGATGGCGATAACCAGATGGAAGGTGCGCCAACAACACCTCTCGCAGCTGGCGCAACCGCAAAGTTCTCTTGGGGACTTTCTTGCCCAGGAAAGGGTGGCGAGGAAATTTCAGTAGTACTTTCAAATGGCACAGTTAACGTCATTGAAGTAACTGGAAAGCTCGCTTAGCTCTTATCTCTAGCTTCTTTCTCGCGCTTTAAAAGTGCGAAGAATGGAATCGGCAGCAGAACACCGACTGCCATAAGCGCTACCCACAACTGCTCTAAATGAGCGCCAATCATTAGCCCTGCAACTGCTGGCCCAGCAATTCCCGAGATTCCCCATTGCAAACTCGTTAGCGCACTTGCTCTACCGCGAATATGTTCGGGCGTTAACTCCTGCATAAGCGCTGGGCTAATTGGTGCATGAACCATCTCGCCAAAGGCAAAGATTAATTGGCTGATACAAAGTGCAATACCTGCCATGAACATAGAGAGATATGGCGAAACGCCAACGGCTAGCCAAGAAAGCGCCCAGATAACTGCAACTGCAATTAGCGCTGTGTACTTCGAATACTTCTCAATCATATTTAAAACCAATGGTTGAAAAATAACGATCGCAAAGGTATTTACTCCAAAGATTATGCCGAGCCAGTTCGGCGCTAAATCTAGGTACTGCGTGGCATAAATTGGCAGCCCTGATTGCAGCGGGCCATATCCAAAGGTTAAGAGAATGATGCCCGCAAAGGTGAGGATAGAAAGTTCGCGAATCGCAAAGAGTTCTCGGTAGCTACCCTTTTCTGGCTCATGTTCCTTTGCAATATATTTTCCGGCATGAGGAGTATCAAGTCCCCAGACAAAGAAGAGGAAAACCAAATAAGTAGCGCCATCAAGCCAGTACATAACTTGGTAAGAAAAGATTGAATTCTCTCTAATAATAATTGAAGAGAGAAATCCACCTACTCCAAGTCCCAAATTCATCAACATAAAATTAAAACCGAATATCTTCGGGCGATCTTCCTCTGGTGTCACTCGCGTCAAAATCACAGATTGCGATGGCCAAACACATTGCCCACCAAATGCAAATAAAGTCATGGCGATAAAGGCATGGGTATGCGTTGTGACAACAGAGAAGCTAAGTGCAGATAAACCTGAGATTAATAGACCAAAGACCATCACTATCTTGGGGCCGATGCGATCGACTAATGCACCTAACGGTGCGGTGCAAGCGATTCCGAATAAAGCGCCCCAGGCCAGTAGTAATCCACCAAAGGAAGTTGTAAAACCACGCATATCGTGGAGGTACACCATCAACAGAGAGAGCGTCATGCCGCGACCAATTGCGCTGAGGGCAATGCCTGCAACGATACGACGTGAATGTGGATTTAAAAGAGAAGTGAACTCTTTAAAGGGCGCTTTTCCTGCGAACATCAGGGCAGTCTATATCTGAGACAATAACGCTCGTGTCCATGGCTAACGAAACGAAATTCTCATTTGAGATAAAGAAGAGCGCCGAAAATTCACTGGCGCGCGTTGGCACTATATCTACACCTCACGGCCCGATTCAGACTCCTGCATTTATTCCAGTCGGCACCAAAGCAACAGTTAAAGCGGTTCTACCTGCAGCTATGGAAGATCTTGGAGCGCAAGCGTTGTTAGCAAACGCCTATCACCTATATCTACAACCAGGTCCAGATATCTTGGATGAAGCAGGTGGCCTTGCACAGTTTATGAATTGGCCAGGCCCAACATTTACCGATAGCGGTGGCTTTCAAGTCCTTTCCCTTGGCGTTGGATTTAAGAAAGTGCTAGCGATGGATGCTAAGACTTTCCGTTCTGACCAAGTAATTGCCGGAAATAAAGAACGCTTGGCACATGTCGATGACGATGGAGTTACCTTTAAGTCACACCTCGACGGATCGATGCATCGCTTTACCGCCGAAATCTCCATGCAGATTCAGCACAAGATTGGCGCAGACATCATCTTTGCCTTCGATGAGTGCACAACGCTGCACAACACGCGTCCCTATCAAGAACTAGCGATGGAGCGTACCTACGATTGGGCGATCCGCTGTCTCGATGAACATAAGCGGCTAACTGATGTGCGCATCGATAAGCCCTACCAAGCGCTCTTTGGAGTTATCCAGGGCGCGCAATATGAAGATCTCCGTAAGAAAGCAGCACATGATCTCGGCACCATGTCATCTTCTGGAATCGAATTTGATGGCTTCGGTATCGGTGGAGCCTTAGATAAATCAGCGCTCGGCACCATCGTTGGTTGGGTTAATAGCACTCTTCCTGAAAACAAACCAAAACACTTGCTAGGCATTGGCGCGCCGGAAGATTTATTCGTTGGCGTAGAAAACGGCGTTGATACCTTCGACTGTGTATTGGCATCACGTATCGCGCGAAGCAGTGCGGTTTACACAATGCAAGGGCGCTTTAATCTCTCCAATGCGCCATATGTTCGTGACTTTAATCCGATTGATGATGAATGCGATTGCTACACCTGCACTAACTTCACACGCGCGTATCTCTGCCATTTATTTCGCGGTAAAGAGATGGTTGCAGCAACGTTGGCCACGATTCATAATGAACGATTTGTCGTGCGCTTAGTTGATCAGATGCGCCAAGCGCTAATTGATGGAAACTTTAAAGATATGAAGGAAGATTTCTTAGGGCGTTACACCCACAGATCAGGCCAGTCTCGCGACTAAATATCTTTAAGGTCCTTTAAGGCAATCGCTTCTGCACCAACCGGACTCCAGCCGCCAGGGACTAAATCTTGCGCCTCAGATGGACCCCATGAGCCAGGCTCGTAGGCAATTGCCGGGTGAGGATTTTTAAGTAGGTCTTCCAAAATTTGCCATGAAGCGAGCACTGAGTCGATGCGGGTAAAGCGGAAGTGATCACCTAGCATCGCAGCGCGCAGTAAACGCTCATACGGTCCTTGGCGATCTCCAAATTCAGCAACAAACTCAACAGAAAGATCAACCGTTTCAGTGACTAACTTGGTGCCGGGTTTTTTAGCCTGTAGTGAAATATCCACGCCATCGTGTGCACCTAATCTAAAGCGCACTTGATTTGCCGCAGCTTTTCCGAAAAGCGCACGCGGTGGCTGCTTAAATTCAACGATAACTTCCAGCACCGTCTCTGGCATCTTCTTACCGGTGCGCAGATAAATCGGAACGCCCGCCCAACGCCAGTTATCAATGAATAACTTCATGGCAACAAATGTTTCGGTATCAGAATCTTCAGCAACGCCTGCTTCATCTAAATATCCTTCAAATTGACCACGAACTACATCGGTTTTATTGATATCCCGAATGGCAGATAAGACTTTAATCTTCTCATTCTGCATAGATTCAGAGCCCATATCGATTGGTGGCTCCATAGTGAGCATAGTCAATACCTGAAGAATGTGGTTTTGAAGAACATCGCGCGTTGCGCCCACAGCATCATAAAACTTGCCACGCCCATCAATGCCGAAACTTTCTGCCATAGTGATCTGAATATTGGAAACGTAGTTACGATTCCAAACAGGTTCAAAGAGAGTATTGGCAAAGCGGAATACCAATAGATCTTCAACCGCTTCTTTACCCAGGTAATGATCGATACGGAAAATTTGTTCTTCCGGAAGTAACTTCTTGAGCGAGGCATCTAAGGCTTTTGCACTCTGTAAATCACGGCCAAATGGTTTCTCAACAACCACACGCGCATGTTTGGTTAGACCCACCGCGGCAAGAGACTCGGTTATTTGCGCAAAATATTCGGGGGCGATTGCCAAGTAAATTACCGGCAACTTGTAATCTTTAAGGGCCTTGGCAAGGGCGATAAAAGTCTCAGGATTCTCATAGTCGCCCACGATCAGACGCATTTCATCCAACAACTTTGCGAGTACTTCTTCGTTTACCTCTTGTTTTCGCGCCCGCACGGCAGCTTCTACATTCTCCTTAAAAACCTTTTGGCTCCATTTTGAAGAAGCTACGCCTACTACTTGCAGATCAAGCTCACCGAGATCTTGCAGGTCATAAAGCGCTGGCAATAACTTCTTTTTTGCTAAATCCCCCGTGGCGCCAAAGAGCACTAAAACATCTGCGCGCATTTCAATAACTGCTAACTAGTTCTTTGGTTTTTCATTGTGGCCACCGAATTTGTAGCGCATTGCGCTCAAAACTCGGTTAGCAAATTCATCGTTATTGCGCGATGCAAAACGTGAGTAAAGAGATGCACTCAGCACATGTGCTGGAATTCCAGCTTCAATCGCCGCCTGCACTGTCCAACGACCTTCACCACTATCGCTTACCTCTGTGGAATATTCCTTCAGATCTTCTGATTCATTTAAAGCTTGTGCAGTTAGATCCAATAACCAAGATGCAACAACGCTGCCACGGCGCCAGACTTCGGTGATCTGTGGGATATCTAAATCGTAGGCCGGGGTCATCTCATCTGCTGCTTCAAAGATTGCCAAACCTTCAGCAAAGGCCGCCATCATTCCGTACTCAATTCCATTATGAATCATCTTTACAAAGTGACCGGCTCCAACAGGGCCGCAATGCAAGTAACCGTATTCAGCCTGATCAGGGGTTCCGGTCTTTCCTGGAGTACGTTCTGCAACTTCAATTCCGGGTGCAAGCGCTTTAAAGATTGGATCCAAAGCATCTACAACACCCTTGTCACCACCAATCATCAAACTGTAACCACGCTCTAAACCGTAAACACCACCAGAAGTTCCGACATCTACAAAGTTAATTCCTTTTGCTTTTAAAAGTTCGGCGTTCTTTAAATCGTTCTTGTAATAACTATTTCCACCATCGATGATCGTGTCACCTGCAGATAAATGCTGAGCTACTTCTGCGATAGTTGAATCGGTAACTGATGCTGGAACCATCACCCAAACGGTGCGTGGAGTTGGCAGCTTTGCCGCTAAATTTGCAATTGATGAAGTTGTGGTCGCACCTTCTGCACCAAGTACGGCAACTGCTTCTGGTGAAAGATCAAAGACTGTTGAGTTGATACCGTGCTTGGCTAAGCGGCGCACAATATTGGCGCCCATGCGGCCAAGGCCGACCATTGCAAAATTTGTCGTATTTGGCGCTGAATTCATAAGTACAGTCTACTCGGCGAAAAAGGCCTCGGTATCAACGATTAAGCGAGTGTGGTGAGAACCACGAACATAACTCGCTGGTATCGATAGATCGGCCTCAATTATTTTGGTGACTGCGTCAGCTTTGCCTTCACCGGTTGCAACAATCCAAACCTTTTCCGCGCTATTAATCATCGCCATTGTGAACGAGATGCGAACAGATGGTGGCTTAGGTGAATCTTCAATTAAGAAAACGTGATTTAAATTATCTAGATCTGATCTCCCTGGAAAAATCGATGCCACGTGGCCATCTGGGCCGAGTCCTAAAATCGCAAGATCAAGATCTACATTTTCAAGTTGAGAATCGTAATCTGCCAACGCTTCTTCGGCGCTTGCCTTATCACTCGAAATCACTTCGTGAACGATGACATTTTTATTGGATAACTTATTATGAAAAGGAAGTGCATTGCGTTCTTCGCTATCGCCTTCGACAAAGCGTTCATCACTCCACCAGATATGTAGCCCGGCAAAGTCATCTGAGTTTTGATTTAGGACTTCAACCAGACTTTTCGATATCGCTAACCCAAGAGTCCCACCAGTTAGCGCGAGGTCAAAGCGTGCGCTTTCGGTGAGACCTTCTTCAATGCTTTGCAGCAATTGCGCGATTACCTCGGTCGTTAACTCAACAGCATCGGCATAGAGCGTTAGATCTAGCTGATCATCGATTTCACCAAATTCACCTGCAAAGTCAAAGCTATCTTCACTCAATGGTCACTCCCCCAGCGCTCTTGGAAAGATTCACGATCCATCTCATAAATATCTTCAGGGCCGTCTATCTCATCCATCTGTTGACCCATAAAGTTAAAGCCAAAATATTTGATCACAGCAATTGATGGCACATTCTCCGGACTGACTGTATAGCGCAGAGTCTTTACTTCAGGATGAGTCAAAGCCCACCGCCACATACCAAGCAGAGATTCTTTGGCATATCCCTTATTTTGATATTCCGGCTCAATGCCAAGCCCAATCTCGATCATTCCATTTTCATCGGGAGCGCCGTGAAAGCTAGTGCTACCGATAACTTCACGGTTTTCTCGCAAGACAATCCATCGTACAAACCATTTATTCAAAGCTGCATCGACTTTAACTTGT
>Ga0214919_10010709_pt1 | contig 11560 bp, 18 predicted proteins | sample LL1503_MetaG_FD_177994 | JGI IMG/M metagenome (GOLD analysis project Ga0214919, IMG submission 177994) | Freshwater microbial communities from Lake Lanier, Atlanta, Georgia, United States - LL-1503 | ecosystem: Environmental > Aquatic > Freshwater > Lake | place: USA: Georgia | collected...
CAAGATAGTAGTTCTGGAATCGGATCCAGAACTACACTAACGGTCTTCACAGAGATAAACGGCTTTGAAGGTAAATTTACAATTGAAATTTCTGGAATTGAGAATTGGTAATGAAAATTAAATTTGATAAAGACACAATGCCCGATGCACTGTATAATGCACTGTTGCAACATTTTGTGAACGAAGCAGTTGGGTTAGGTGTAGAAGTCAACAAGTTTACTCAGTTTAACAACTGGGTGGTCGAGTGCGAATGTGATGCTAAGGAAGCGGTACATTAATGCCAAAATGCTATCAACTAGTCGGAGTTCCAGGTTCAGGCAAAAGTACTTGGATCAAAGATCAAATTTGGGCTTTGGGTTTGACCATAGTTAGTACAGATGCGTTTGTAGAAGATTATGCTAGAGCACAAGGTAAAACTTACTCTGAAGTGTTTACTGAATACATGCCCACCGCAGTTAACCTAATGGCTGAACAAGTTGTAAGGGCACGTGAGCTTGGGCATACTATAATCTGGGATCAAACCAGCACTACTATTGCTAGTCGTGCTAACAAGTTTCGTATGTTGCCCGACTATGAGCATATTGCTGTGGTGTTTAAAACACCTGAACACAAAGAACTCATGCGGCGTCTAATGAGCCGGCCAGGCAAGGAGATTCCAGATCATGTGATTGCTAGCATGATTGCCAGCTGGGAAGATCCAACTGAACAAGAAGGCTTCAAGGAGATTTGGAACGCATGTTAACATTTGATAACGATTTATCTAAGGCAAGAGTTTACCATGGATTAAAGAGTATTCTTACTCCAGGCGATACGTTGCCTCCAAGATTCTTAGAATACTCTATATGCGAAGCATATAGCATGAATCATGTCGGAGACGGTAACTTTTATGCAGATGGATATCTAGGTGATATTCAACTGTCTGTTAAGACTAGAATGCTTAATCCGCATATACTTAAAACTAAAGCAGGCAGAGATTTTCAAACTAATCCTGCAATGTTTTTGGGCCCGCATCAGAATGTCAAACAAAACAAATGGACTGCTGGACTTGAAATAGTACAGCGTAGACAACAACTTGATTTTAAAAACGATAGCACAGTACCTCCAAAGAAAATTGGAGTAGCTACACTACAAGGATTCCAAGACAACATTGATGAAAGTTATAAAAAATATAGCACTACAAAGTCTTTCGAAGTTATAGGTGTACATGGATACGACAATAAACAATTGTCCTATATCATAAGTTTGTTTTGGCAAGAGTATCAACCTATTGATACTAAAAAACTTACATGGGTACGCGAAGGTGCATCTGTAGCAGGCTACATTGACATTGATGGTGTTCCACAAAAAGTGTGCGAGCGTATTAATGGAAATGCCAAGCGTGAAGCAACATGTTTTAAAGAATACAAAAACCTCACTAAATACAATTACTCTGTCAAATTAAAAATTCCTATACCTGATCCTTGGACTTTTAATAAAGACAACATTTTGGCAGAGATTAACCTGAAGGAAAAAAACCGTGGCACTCTTTTATTCAGTGAATGATATCGCAATTCACCATGACAACTGCTTAGATTATCTTGCAACTATTCCAGATAACAGTATTAAATTTACACTTACCAGTCCTCCTTATGATGACATTAGGGACTACAATGGATACAGTTTTCCATTTGAAGACATTGCCAAAGAACTTTGGCGTACTACTAAAAGCGGTGGAGTGATTGCTTGGAATGTAGCAGATGCTACTATCAAAGGCAGTGAGACCGGCACAAGTATGCGTCAAGCGTTATATTTTATGAGCCTTGGATTTAGACTGCATGATACAATGATATATGCTAAAAAGAATCCAATGCCAGCAGGCATTAGTAGCAAACGATATCACCAAGCGTGGGAATATGTTTTTATTCTTAGCAAGGACGCACCTGAAACATTCAATCCTATTATGGTCAAAGCCAAGTACGGACATCTCGAAGCCAGCATGAAGCATCGCGGCAAAGATGGTGAAATGAATTACACAAAAACCAAACGCAATGAGTTTACCAAAGTCCGCAACATATTTGAATATAGTGTAGGGGGAGGTCACAGTAGCAAGGATAAAATAGCATTTCAACATCCTGCAATTATGCCTGAACAGCTGGCACACGATATGATTACAACTTGGACTGATGCGGGCGATACTGTTTTTGATCCATTTACAGGATCAGGAACCACAGCCAAAATGTGTATGACAACAAATAGAAAATTTCATGGCACTGAAATGAGTGCGGAATATTGTGCTATTATACAAGAACGATTAGAACTAGCACAGTCTGTGCTAGATAAACCAGAAAATTTACTGTTTGAAGAAGTGGAAGCTAGTTGACAAGTTCTCCTTTTGGCAGTATAATATATACTTAAACAAGAAAGGAGGGCAAGATGCCTAGTGTATTTTTAGTCAGTGACACACATTTTGGACACAAGGGTGTATGCCACTTCACACGCAACGACGGTGTGACCAAATTGCGTCCGTGGGATACTCCCGAGGAAATGGATGAAGCAATGGTTAAGGCCTGGAACGAACGATGAACAGAATTGAAATCAAAATACTAATAGTCAGCACCATTATGCTTGGAGTTGGAATGATGTGGTTAGGCAATATATTAGGGAGACTTGGGCTGTGAACGATCAAGTATTAGGATACGCTCGAACAAGTAAAGACACTTGGAAACCTATTATTCAACCTCGCGGTGGCATTTACACAGCGGCATTTATCATTTGCCATGATTGTAAAGTGGCGATTAGTGGACACGGCGGCCCAAGTCATAACGCTCTTTGCCCCCAATGTTTTGACAACTTTAAGTTAACGAATTTTGTAGAAGGTAATCCTCCAGTATGAGAGTAGAGTTTCCACAAGGTGTGCCTGAAGGTTGTACCAAATGGTTAAACAATCATGTGGGCAAGGGCAATATGACTGGACTTGTTGACAACTACGATTATGCTTGGTTCTACAAGCGTGAGCGTGTTTATCCAAAAGGGCATGAAGCGTTTGATCCTCGTGACTTGGGACCAAAATATGTGCCCACTATCACAGTTAAAGATCCCAAGTTAGCAACATGGTTTGCGTTGAGGTGGAGTTCATGAGTACTAGTGAAATCAAAGGCCTATTCTTCTTGCCGTCGGGCAGATACATGCCCATGGGACTCGACATCATACAGAAACTTTGGTGGAGATTCGTTCCTGGAGTTGTGGTCAATGTTCGATGGCCAAAAGGACAGGTAAAAGTTGGTCCCAGTCATAGAGACGGATACGCTGGGTATGGCCCTGAGTTTGAGTATGTTGATTCAGCAGATCCAAACGATCACTATCGTCCTTGGATGGAAGAACATGTTGGCAAGCAAGGCTGGGATTGGAACTGGGGTATGGCTGATCGTGATGCCACTGATAATCGGTTGACCATAAAGGTTAGACAACGGCATGCCAAGTATGCTACATTGGCAGCAATAAAATGGAGTTGAGGAATACTATTTCTTATTAAGATTTGTAACTTGAAATGATCGATTATTGTGCCCGATAGGGTCAATCATTTTACACCTTTCTCCGTGCCATCTATTAAAGTTGCCCATAGACACAGATGACCCACAATTTGGACAAGAATATTTAGGTGGTGTGATTCCTTTGTTTGAAGGGGACTTTCCTTTTCTGGCCCTGGATATTTTGGCACGCTTCTGTGCCGATCCTATGTTGCCAGTATTGGCAATAGCAATATTTTTTTTATGATTTTCAGATTTAGGACGGCCCTTGCCGGCCGCAGACATCTTCTGTCTAGATTCTTCCGTAAGTATATTAACCCTGCGGAATATCTCAACACTAGATTCTGGGTCGTGATATTTGCCGTTTAGCAGTAATGGATTACCCCAATCCTGTCTGATTGCTATCTGCTCCTGTTGCCAGCACTTGACAGAATCAGAATTTTCGTATATAATAGTAGCAGTAAAAGAAGTTTTTCCGTATTTCTTTATGTCATTTTTAATTCTATTAGATGATGTAAAATAAGTGATCCAGAGATCATCTTTAGGAATAATACCCAAAGTTTGATTTCTATATCGATACCCGTGGTAAAATTCACCGGTAAGTTTGTTGGTTATTGTATAAACATAAGCGTCAATCATATTTGCCCTTTGTTTAGTTATTTATCATTTAGGAGATGTTTATGCCATCAGTTTTTCTTTATTCAGATCCCCATTTTGGGCATCAAGGAGTTTGTAAGTTTATGCGTAATGACGGCGTAACAAAGTTACGGCCGTGGGACACCGCTGAAGAAATGGACGAACATCTTGTTAAAGTCTATAACGAGCGTGTTAAGCCAAACGACAAAATATATTTTTTAGGTGATGTTGTTATCAATCGTAAGGCGTTAAAAATCTTATCCAGACTTAACGGCGACAAGGTTTTAATTCGTGGCAATCACGATATCTTTAGGGACGACGAATATCGTATGTACTTTAGAGAACTTAGAGCTTATCACGTTATGAATGGACTTATCTTAAGTCATATCCCTGTTCACGAAGCAAGCCTTGGCAGGTTTGGTTGTAATATACACGGACACTTACACGCCAACAGAGTTATGAAGGCGAGAGGTGTTGAAGCCCGAACTGGTGAAATCTTATACAGCGATGAAATCGATGTTAGATACCACTGCGTTTGCGTAGAACAACTTCCAGACTTTGCTCCTATCTTGTTTGAAGATGTTATTGCTCGCATTGAAGCAGAGGGTGGTAGTGTAGGTTTTAAGTCCGGAAACGGTCCTACTATGTAAAAATAGTAGTATAAAATAGGGCCTTTGGGTCCTATTTTTTTGACTAAATCAAGCTATCTCCTATTTCTCAAATTGAATAAATACACTATAATGGTCAACTAAGTTGACAAACGAATACCGGAGATAGTACATGTCATTAAGAATTAGACGCGGCACAGATGTTCAAAGAGCAACAACACCCTTGGATCTGGGTGAACTTGTATTTACTACAGATACTAAACAACTATACGTTGGTAACGGTATAGATAACGGTGGCGAACCTATTATTCGACTAGGAACCGGACTTGCCTGGGCAGATGCAAACTGTACTACTATTGTTGCTACGGGTGTGGCTTTGCAAGTTTCTGCAGATACCTCTCCTACATTAGGTGGTGATTTGGGCTTAAATAGTCATAATATCACAGGCACTGGCAATATAGATATTACTGGGAATATCCAAACATCCCAATTCTCAAGTATTCCAGTAATTCCTGCAAGTTTGTTGGCTCAAAGAGCAAACGGAACAGCTTTTGTGCCAACTATAGTGACGGCCGGAGATCAATTATCTAAAATATCAGCTCAAGGATATACCAACGGCACTTATAAAGTTTCGTCATTAATTGTTAATTCTGTATCATCAAGATTCCCTGTTACTCCTACAGCAGTGCCTGGAAAAACGGATTTCTTTGTTGCAGATGGAACAGGAAATTTAAATCTTGCCCTTAGTATAGATGCGGATATGGGAACACGTTTGCAAATATTTTCACCCAACCTTACACAGCTTGGAGTATACTCATATCTAACAACACCCGGCGGTACCGGTACGTATTCAACTTTTGGAAGATATGCAGGAACTATTGCAGCACCTCTAGCAGTCACACCCGGCGATAGACTTCATAGTTTACGATTTGCAGGATATGATGGTGCACAGATACTCACCGCCGCACAAATCACATCCACTGTATACGGTTCAGTTACTTCAACGAGGGTACAAGCAGATATCAAACTTGTCAATAGGAATTCTGCTGGTGTATTAATACCTACACAAATTAATACGGCAACACAAATACAATTTGCTGTAATGCCCGTATTGCCAACTTTTGCAGGAACAGCAGCCGCAGAAACCGCAATTAGTAATCCTTTAACATTAACTGGTACAGTTACAGTAGCCATAGGCGGTGCATTTACACTAGGAACTGCTTCTACTGGAAACTTAGCAGTTGGTAAGCAAATTACAATTAGTGGTACACTGTCTGGTGTGACTATAACTGGGTACACTAATCCAACAACATATTTTATCACAGCTACTAACGGTTCCACAACATTTACTTTGTCAACCACCGCCGGTGGCGGGGCAATCACTACTACAGCTGGAACATTGACCGGTGCTACTCTTGTCTTAACAACTCTGCCAGCAGATGGAATGATTTTTTATGACAGTGTAACACTGAAGATAACAGCATATGCAAATGGAGCATGGGCAGTACTTAATTAATACCCAAACAAAATTTTTCGAGCTTGAAAAAAATCTAGCTTCTCAAATAGTGTGCTTCTTAAGGTTAATATAGTTCTTTCATTTGTGCTAGAGCTATTGTCAACATCGTGAAAAATATCTGTATTAAACAATATTACTTCTCCTTGTTTTGCAATCATAGACTTGGAAGGTTTAATAATATCTTTTTCTAATTGCCTATTGTAATCTGCTATTTCTCTACTAGTGTTGCTAGGAAGATTGTCTATAGGTCTTCCTGCAAATACTGAATTGTTGTACCAACTAGTAATACATTTGTTATCTGCAATATCAACATTATAATTAACACCTACCGGAACAGCAAGTCCATCACGGTGCGGTCGATAATAATGATTAGATTGCGTTACAAATAACGATACTCGTTTAGTTGATAAATTCAACTCTTTTGCCCCATACACATTGTTTAAAACAGATATTCCAACAGATTCAGGTAACCTACAATGAATAAAACTTTGTTTTTTTAATAGGCTATCTACCATTAACAATTTTTGTTCTTTACAAATTTCAATTACCTTATCAGACCCAGGGTGTGTATATCTAATAAAATAAGGACTGCAATCTTCTATTATTTGAAAACTCATAATACAGTTAATGTATTGAAATATATTTAGAACGCTTACCTTGACCACCAAAAGTAGTCATTCTTTCAACATCTTTTGCTAGTGCATCATGATCTATTAAAGATTGCAGTGCAACTAATTTTCGAACATCCCAAAAATCAAACCCTAAAAAGTAAAAATGTTTATTGCCAGTGTTATGAAATTCGTGTAATTCTGTGTCGGGGTGAAATTGCCATAGCGAACCTTGCTGGCTTGGTGCTTCTTGATTTTCAATTTTAATAATCATTGAGTTATCAGTATTATCACTTACAATAAAAATATTTCTTGTAATAAACCGATGATACATGTAGTCGTCTCTGTGAGGCAATAATCGTTTACCAGGTGGTAAATTCCACACACACATTCTACCAAACGGAGATTTCGTATGTTCCGGACTCAGTGTTCTAGCATAGCGACATAATTCAAGAGTCTTTGGTAATGCTGGATTAAACTGATTGCCCTCTTTAACTTGAGCAATTATGCTTGGAAATGCAAAATAGTTCAAATTCCTATTGACAAACTTCATCCATGCTTGTTCAAATATTTGATGCTCGTTGGATTTTGGCCAAAACCACTGGTGTTTGTCTTCATCAGTGTTTATTTCTTCAAGTATGTTGTTGGCCCATGATTGTAAGTTATCGGATATAATTTTCATAAAATACCTGCAGGAGTTTTAAAAGAATAAGATATCAAGTATCTATCTTTGTGGTCATTAATATTACTTAGTGATTCTACAGCATGTGGCTGATTAACCTCAAGTATGTAAACATCGCCGTCATTCATCCGTAATGTATGTTTTACATTTTCTTCGTTAATAAGAGTACCTACTACTTTTTTACCTGAATAAATGTGAGTCAAACACGTATTACTATTTTTTAAACCTATATTGACTGCAAATGATCTGGTTCTATCAAAATGCAAATCTACACTTTTTCCACTAACAACTTTGATCAATGTTATGTTATCTATATTAATTTTATGATTTACAAACAAATTAACCAAATAAGAAGAATCAGTTAACGTACAATATTTATTTTGAAGTTGTATCAGTAGATGAGCAATTTCTTCACAAATTTCAGGAAACGATTTGTAAAAATTTCTAGTAAAATATATGCCACTTGTATAGTATTGCCAGTACGCCCCGCCAGGCAACGAAATTACATTTCCATTAACATTACTAACTACTTTAAAATTTTTTGTTAACTCCTCAGGGTCCCATTTAAACTTTATTTCATTTTCTAGTAATTGAAAAATATTATTCATTGACCATTCCTTCTAGTTCATATTTTACTCTTTCAGAACTAAGGCGTTTTAAGTCTATTCTAAACTGTGCCGGATCAACGAATTCATTTTGAATTTGGTCATCTGTTTTGTTAATATGCCATGCTCCAGCAACACGCCATCCCCCAAACTTTTGAAAAGGTGCAGATTGCAAATTTAACATATTAGTTAAATCTGTAGCACTTTTAACGGTAAAATATTTATTTCTCCATTGGTTAGAATTAATTGGAATTTGATATCCGTAGTCCTCAAAATTCTTATCAAAAGTTGATTGAGAATCTTTAGCACTAACACCGTCATTCCTTAACCCGAGAGCTTGCCATATCCATGATCGAAAAGGACTAGCTTTACTAATCATATACTCTTGTGTACGATGAACATCATCTGAGGATTCATGTGGTAGTCCTACAATAAAACTTGCGTGTAATAAAATTTGATTGTTATTGTACGATGCCATTGCACTTGCGGCATCTAAAACCCTGTCAATATTGACTCCTTTTCCAATTGCCTTACGAGATTCCATGTTAAAACTCTCGATACCAAAAAATGCACCTCTTAAACCTAGGTCAGCCAACATAGGAATCATTTCAGGTTTGGTAACTAATAGTTCTGGTCTTATATAAGCAACAAATTCAAACTTTGGTAACTTTGCTAAATCAACTGCTTTTCTAAGTCTGTTTATTTTTTCAATACTATCATTGAATGTATCGTCCATAACAGTATATCGAGTTGTTCCAAAAAGATCATAATTTCTTTTTAATTCTCGAGCTAAACTATCAGGTGTTCTTTGGTAACTATCGTAATCTTTCTTTCCTTGGAATGGATGCCTACAAAATCCACAACGGAATATGCACCCACGGCTCACTTCAATAGGTACTGGTTGATAACTTTGAAAGTTATCTTCTAATTCGAAAACAGTTTCAATTTCGTCAGGATGACTCACTGGATTTGTATTATTACTATCAATGTATCTACCAGTACTTCCTGCATGGTTATTATCTGTAACAACTAGTCTATGGTTCCATACTCCGTTTATCATTTTGAGGAATTCAACAAATGTGTTATCGCTATAACCATGGAAGTGGTAATCGCTAAACTTCATTAGGAGATTTCGATTGAGCTCATCATGCCCGCCAGTAATGATTAATAGCTTAGGATATCTTTCTTTAATTTTATTAAAAAAATCTTCGTTATGCCAGGCAAATTCTTTAATGTTAGCATTTTCAATCCAACTGGTACTAAATCCTATAAATTTTGTTGTACTAGTATAACTGTGTTCAATTACTTTTAAGATTTGGTCAGTAGTCAAATCTCCTACATAGTCTATAATTTTTACATTATATCCTGCACGTTGAGCAGCAGTCCGTAATCTTGCACCAGATATACCACGTCCTGCCATTTCCAAACTTTGGCCAAAGAATAAAATTCCTTCATTGTTTTGCATTTTTATTCTTGTTACCTAGAAAAGGTCTAAAAATCCTAGAAGGATCTACTTCCCACCACTTGCCGCTTACACCTGATCCAAAATCAAACGACCCTGGTGCATAATGATGGTTGTTGTGCCAACCCTGACCCCATGCTAAGTAACCTAGTATTGGATTATTATGCGAATTATCTGTAGTTTCAAAATTTCTGTAACCAATACTGCCTTTTAAATGCCCGTACACATTGACCAAATTATCTTGTAATAATCCTATACAAGTTACTAGGCAACAAGCTGTTAGCGATAATCGCCAATCAAACAATGCCACAATTAAAGGAACTCCCCAAAGCACAAAATGATAGTTGTTGTGTAACCATACATGATTCTTTTTCTTTAGTAAATCAACAGCATATTTAATGTTTATAGGATTGTTACTAGTGGTCAATTTAAGATACCAACCAACAAATGCTGTCTTTTTATCATAGGCCACTGGGCTATGCAGATCTTTTATTGTGTCAGAATGAGGATGATGGTACCCGCGATGCATTGCTACCCAAAATATACTTGCACCTTGCCCAGCAAGTGCGGCAAAAAATAATATTATGTTTTCCTTCCACATGGGCAGTTGATAAGTACGATGACTGAATATCCTATGATACCCCACTGCAATTCCTAATCCGCAAACTAATGTCCACATGACAAATGTTGCCCACAAATAGTAAAGTGGAATTACTCCTACTATCAACAATACGATTGTTATAGCACCCAACATCATTCCCGGCACAAATTGTAACCAAAATGACTTTGAAATATTTTTGAGGAAATTCATAGACCCCCTCCAATGGGCAGAGTAGTTCGATATTCTTGTTTTAAATAGTTACATCTAACTATAGAATCTTCAGGAACCAAAAATCTTTTGTAAAGTAGTTCCCAAGGATTAACGTAGAAACATTTGTTTCTAGATGGTACTAAAAATTCATCAAAATATCCATACCGTTCATCATTGTGTTTACTCCAATGGAACCTGCGTAATAACCGAGTATGTGTAGCATGTGTCAATGTGTAAAATTTTAATCTACCATTTTTTTCATTATGCTCAATTACAGTATCTAATACTTCTCGTAGCAAGTTATTATTTCCGCTACTCCTATATATTGTGTAAAACCAGGAAGGTTCTTCATTGCTTTCATAAAATGAAATTAATGCTTTAACTTCGTCGTTTTCTAAATAACCGTATGCATGAAAATTATTCAAGTCACTTAGATAGTTAGAACAAAAAATATTGTACAATGTTGTATTGAATACCTCACCCTGGCCGTTTTGGTTGAAATCACTGCTATTGATATCGACCCCCATATATTTTTTAGAACGAAACAAGTTTTTAACTGCGTCCTTGTGTGATATATCAAGTTTTACTACTGTCATAATCTTTTCCGTATAATTGAATTTTTAAATCATCTATGAAGATGCCGTCCAAACTGGATTCTAGTCGCCTAGGATGGGTTAGGTATAGCTCTCTGTAAGTTTCTCCGTTAAACCCTAATAGTTTTTCATACCCTGTAGTTTTATGTTTTTTCACCAACTCGGGCATTAGTTCGTACAATATTTTATTTTTTGAACTTACACTTGCCAGCTTGTAATTGTATCTTTCTGTGATTAAATTTTGTATGCCTGAATTTTCTAAATAATAACCAATCATCTCTGGAGTATAACTGAACCATTCATTTACTAACGGAATGTTATATTTTAAACTAAATCGCATGGCACTTGCATCTTCGTTTTCTCTTATACAGTAATACCACTTGCTATCAGTAGGAGTCACATGACGGCGTAGTAGCATTTCTCCACCCATCACAGCAGGCGTTTGTAGTTTTAAAATATTGTGATAAACTGTCAAATAGGCAATCTGACGACATTGTAATATTGTTGCAAACTCAGCGGCTTCGCCACTGTTA
>Ga0214919_10010711_pt1 | contig 11558 bp, 7 predicted proteins | sample LL1503_MetaG_FD_177994 | JGI IMG/M metagenome (GOLD analysis project Ga0214919, IMG submission 177994) | Freshwater microbial communities from Lake Lanier, Atlanta, Georgia, United States - LL-1503 | ecosystem: Environmental > Aquatic > Freshwater > Lake | place: USA: Georgia | collected 2015-03-15
CGTATTCAATCGTGATGCTAATTTGTGCGCCTTGTCTCCTAGTCTTGACACTCCAGATAATCCACTTAGAACATTCCAACCTTCTATTGAAACAGCCTCAATAGCCTTACCAAGCATTTGACGCATTGGAAATGGCATCCAGGCTAATCTGCTCCATATCTTTGGCCCCCAGAAATATCGGTTGTAACCACCAAATAATTCATCCCCTGCATCGCCACTCAAAGCTACGGTTACATGCTGTCGGGCGGTTTTACAAATTAGGTGGGTTGGAATTTGAGAGGAGTCTGCAAATGGTTCGTCATACATCCATGGCAGAGTTGGAATTATGTTTAGCGCCATTTGAGAGGTTACACGCATTTCATAATGATCCGTTTTAAGATGATCTGCAACAGCACGTGCATAAGGCGACTCGTCAAAACCAGATTCTTCAAAACCTATCGTAAATGTTTTTACAGGCCTTGGTGACTGGATCTGCATTAAAGCCACGATAGTTGAAGAGTCTATTCCTCCTGACAAAAAAGCACCTAATGGGACATCTGCTAACGACTGTAAGGTTATTGCTTCAGTTAATTTTTTTTCAAGCTCTTCACAAGCAACTGCGTCACTTTGAATTATTTTTTTTGATTGGTTTGGCATCAGAAAACATCCAAGAGACCACCACCTGTTAATTCGTAAATTTTCGTAAGAATACCCAGGCTGTATTGGCTGAGCTGGAGAGTTATCAGGCGGTCGCCCGCAAATGGTGAGAAAGCAACCTGGTTCTAGCTTAAAAATACCCTTATATATACTTCGCGGAGCAGGGATGTACATATAGCGCACATACTCTGCTAATGCCTGCCTACAGACTTTAGACTTGAAATTCGAAAAGGCAACTAGTCCCTTAAGTTCCGAGCCAAAAACAAAAACTTGTTTTTTACCTTCACCTGACCAACCATAATATAGTGGTTTTTCCCCAAAACGATCACGTGCCAAAGTAAGTGTTTTATCTAAACGATCCCACAAACCAAACGCAAACATCCCAACACATTTATTAAGTGTTTTTTCAACACCCCAAGCGGCAACGGCAGCAAGTAAAGTTTCAGTATCAGAATGCCCATTCCATTTTTTTACTTCCCCTTTATCAAGATTTATACCTCCTAATTGATGCAACTTGGGACTTGTATATTCGTTCTTTAAATTGTAATTTGATTCAAGTTCCTTACGCATTTCCAAATGGTTATATATCTCACCATTCAAAACAATTACATAACGACTGCAAGCAGACACCATAGGCTGATGACCAGCATTGGTTAAATCCTGAATTGCCAAGCGTTGGTGACCAAAGGCAAGTCCGAAATCAATATCCACCCAGGCGCCTGAGTCATCTGGCCCTCTGTGTATTAGGGTGCTCGCCATGTGTCTAATCTTACTCAATAATTCTGTTTGAGTAAATTTTTCTTTTTCATTTATGATAAATCCAACAAATCCACACATCTTGTATTATTCCTGTAACTTTATCTGGTGTGGCAAATAACACCTAGACATAATCAAAACATAAATATCCATCGCAATGCATCCTGCTTAATTGTGTTCAATACTTTTATTAGTCGTTGACTTATCTAAATGAATCAACGATTCTTGCAGCTGCCATTCCATCACCGTAAGGATTATGTGCTTCGCTCATGCTCCTATATGCAACCTTATCTTTTAACAATCGAGAAACTTCTTCAAAAATCCGATTAGTGTCTGTTCCAACAAGTTTCACTGTCCCTGCATCCACTGCTTCCGGCCTTTCTGTAGTATCTCGAATTACTAACACCGGCTTTCCAAGTGAGGGAGCTTCTTCCTGAACACCTCCCGAGTCGGTAATTATTAAGTAAGATCTAGTCATTAAATAAATAAACTGGAGGTATTCTTGGGGCTCGATCAAAAAGACGCCGCTCGTTTCTGATAATATTCTGTTAACAGTTTCACGCACGTTTGGATTCAAATGAACTGGATAGACAATTACAACATCTGAATGTTTTTTTGCTATATTTTTTAGAGCTAAGCATATTGATTCAAACCCTTTACCGAAACTCTCTCGGCGATGTCCGGTTACTAAGATTAGTTTTTTATTGGGATCAATGTAGTCAAATAAATTCGACATACTGTTTCGCAATACGTTGTCTTCGGATAGTTTAGCAACAACCCACTGAAGTGCATCGATGACAGTATTACCTGTTATCAATATAGATTTAGCATCAACACCCTCATTAATTAGATTTATCTTTGCCTTTTCAGTTGGGGCAAAATGTCTATTACTAATTGCACCAACAACACGACGGTTTATTTCTTCAGGCCATGGAGAATAAATATTTCCTGTTCGAAGTCCCGCTTCTACATGTCCAACTGCAATTTTTTCGTAATAGGCAGCCAAACTAGCGGCCAATGTGGTCGTTGTATCTCCATGAACTAACACAATATTCGGTTTATATTCTTTAAGTATAGGACCTAATCCTTTCAATACCTTGCAGGTTATATCTGACAGTGTATGTTCCTGCCCCATGATGTCGAGGTCATATTCTGGAATAATTTTAAAGTAGGTCAAAACCTGATCCAGCATTTGTCTATGTTGCGCCGTAACACATACTCTGCTTTCAAATAGCTCTGGATACTTCATCAGTTCTAAGACGACCGGCGCCATTTTTATGGCTTCAGGTCTTGTGCCGAACACAAAGAGTATTTTCATCATTTTAACAATACTATATATCTTTTATTGCGAATGAAATTTACTTAAAGAAACAACTGGCAAGTCGACCAAATTAATAGTTGATAAAGTCATTTTCTCAACTGAGTATCTTGAAGGATTAAACCGCTCAGGTGCAGATTCAATATTGGTTATTGCTTCACACCAGTCATCTATGGCAAAAGTTAAAACTGGTACGTCAATAAATTCGCTAGGAACCTGCAAGCCAGAATATGCACATGTTTTCAAGCCTACCAATTTTGCCTCCAACAAAGAATAAGAAAAAGATTCTTTTACCGAAGTGTGCAGATAAATACTATGCCGATACAACTCTTTCAATACCATTTCATGACTTAATTTGCCCAGGAAGGAAATGTTGAGTTGTCTATCAATAGCGAAATCATACAAAATTTCTCTTTCAGGTCCGTCTCCAATTATTGTCAACTTGTATTCTGAATCAGTTTTGTAGAGTACTTCATATACCTTTAATAAAAAGAGCACATTCTTTCTAGCCTCTAATGCACCAACGTAAACAATAGATTTTTTATCTCTTAAGGTACCTCTTGAATTGGTAAAATTCAAATAATCAACCCCTAATTCTATAACATCTAACTTTCTTAGTACGTAACTTTTGAAATGCTCATCCTTTAGGTAATTCATATACGGATAAGATACAGTAACGATGGGATGTTCAATTTTGTTAATTATTTTTGACTCGACCTTTTTGAGTTTATTTTCTACTCCGGTTTTTAATGAGTAAGTTTGCAGGTTGTCGCTCCAAACTGCGTGAAGAATCGTGACTGACGGCACTTTTGAGTTCCATGCTATATATATATCCTCAAATATGCGAAAATTATCTTCAATTAAAAAATATTGCTTATATAAAAGTCGTGTTATTTTACCTTTATAGGCAAAACCTAATGGCATTTTTATTAAATTAAATAATATTTGAGTAATGTGCGGTAGATACCTACACCATATTGGCAAACTATCTAGAGTAATTAGTGAGACTTGCCAACCTAACTTTTCTAATTCCTTTTTGATGCAAATAGCGTGCATGAATGCACCGCCAGCTTTGTGCAAGAAGCCCCCATAATAAATTGTTGCTTTAATAGCTCCCATAATAGAATTAGCCGGAAATTTCCAAGAGTTTAAAATGTCTTTTAATTACTTCAGTTTCTGTAAATGGATTTATTGCCTCATTTAATTTTTCTTTTGAAATTGGATATTTAATAGCCATTTCAATTCCATTCATTAAAGCTATAGGATTTCCGACTGGAACAAGGTACCCATATTTGCCACCCTGCAGGACTTCTCTGGGACCAGTCGGGCAGTCAGTTGCTACCGGGGTGCATTCACACATCATTGCCTCAACAAGAACATTAGGCAAACCCTCAACATATGAAGACAATACAAAAATATCTGCTCGCTTGAAATATTTCAAAGGATTATCTACATACCCTAGTAACTTTACTGCATGCCCTAAGTTAAAATTATTTATAAATTCTTGGAGTATTTGCCGCTGAGTCCCATCACCTAGAATAATAAGCCGTAACTTCCTGACTTTTACCAATTCGCGCATTGCCAATAGGAGATCAAAAAAGCCCTTCCAAGCCTCAAGAGCTCCAGCTGCAATTAATATAGGTGTGCTTTTATCTAAGAACCACTCCTCGTTAACATCTTCATTCATTAGACTTTCCGAATACTGGTCAACCACGACATTATAAAGTGGTACGTAATGTGCCGATTTAAATATACGACTATATTGTAAAACCATATCTTCTGATACGCAGGTTAATGCATTCGCTCGATACATCAGTATCCGCATCATGTATTTCAGTATCCACCTCTTAGTAAAAGGAATATTTGAATAGGTATCAAAAGGTGTTACCCTTGAAGAACAACTGATTTTTGCATTTGATCCAGAAATTAAGGCCGCTAAAAGTGTAACTGCACTAAGATGATCACCAGCCACTAAAACTACATCTGGTCGCTCACTTCTAAATCGGCGAATTAGTGGCATTATCATTTCAATAACGCGTTCTTTTTCAAAATTTATAACTTTTAATAGCCTTTCGCTAGGCAATTTATACCCTGAGTTAACAGTGCCAATAAAAAAATCTACTTCATTTCCTCTTTTTGCTAAAGCCCTCGCTAATCTTAGCTGCGCGAGTGGAACACCTGAATATGCATATCGCGCAGTTATAACCCAAAACTTCATTTTAAAGTATCCATTTAAATATTTTATAATTTACACAATTTCCGCTAGTCGTGTTCGTGCAGCTTGAAATGAATAATTATCAAGATAAATTTGTCTCAATATAGGATCAAATATTTTTATATTTTTATTGCTTAAAAATTCAATTGTCGTAACAAACTCGTCTGCTGTTAAACACTGGTAGCCCACTTTGTCTTGAACGTTTTCGTATCCAGTAAAGGCCTCTCTTGTTCCTACTACCATCTTTCCAAACATTAATGCTTCCGCGATCTTTGTCTTCATGCCAGAACCATCAAAAATGGGGGCTATTACAAACAGTGCGTTACGATACCAATCAGACAAATCTTTAACTCCACCTATTATTTCAACATTGTAGTACTCCCCTTCTATTTCATTTCTAAGTTTCTCCATACCATTACCTATCACATAAGTTTTTATATTTATTCTTTTTGAAACATTCTTTATAAACCAGAGTATTCCATATAAGTTAGCATAAAATGCACCACCAATAAAAAGTATATATTTATTGCTGGATATTGTTTTTAATTGCAAACCACTTTCTTCTAATTGGCCTTGGAATTTATCTCTAAGCGATATAGGTAAAATATCTGTTGCAGTTCGTCCATACAGTCTTTTAAGAAGATTACTATCGCGCTCGTTCAAGCAGATTAACCTATCACTACTTTTTACAGCCTTCCGCTCTGCTAAATAGTTAGCTATCATCACGGCAAAAGATGAGATGGTCCTCAATTGCCTGAATGCTCCAAGAAAAAACCTAGCTTCTACATTGTGAAAAAAAGTGAGGGCCTTACAATTCGGACATGCCACTTTAACAGCAGAAATAATCTCACCTAAATTAGATCCATCTACGAATATTTTATTTATATTACTGTTTTTTATTTCTTTTATAATTTTATATATCGCATCACCTGTTACGCCGTCGATATGTCCTCTAAATGCGTTAAATACAGAGCCGCTACTGCGAACTGGGTCTTTAGTCAATTCAATAACTACAAGTCTAGAACCGAATAGTTCCTTTAATACCTCATAGTTCAATTTGCGCAATAGTTGTCGCCCCCCTTTTGGCGACTCCTCAATTTGGTTTGTTACTAGCATCAATCCGTACTTTGAGAATTCTGGATTATTAATTTTGTTTTTCATATTAAATTTTTAATAGTAGGCGGATTCAAGTACGAAGTGCAACTTTGATTAACTGAAGATTAGGTGGCTGAGGATGTATAGCATTCTAGGCTTCTTGACCTGGCAGTCGAAGTTGCTTATGAAATACAAACACCTCAGCCAAGCTGAAAGATATCAGATTTACGCTCTTATGAAAGCTGGACACGATCAAACGCAAATTGCCAAGCTGCTCGATCGGCACAAGTCCACCATCAGCCGGGAGTTGATTCGTAATACTGGTTCTAGGGGCTATCGACCCAAACAAGCCTGTGAGTTCTCGGCAGAGCGTGCGCAAAACAGTCGCAATGCTCCCACCGTTGAGCCGTGGATAAGGGAAGAAGCCTGTACCTTGTTGCGTTTGCAGTGGAGCCCTGAGCAAATCTCCTCTAAGTTGCCCATCAGCCACGAGACGCTTTACCAGCATGTTTACGCGGATAAAGCGCAAGGCGGTGCTCTTTGGAAGAACTTGCGCTGCCAAAAGCAAAAGGGAAAGCGCTACGCGGGTGGGCGAGATCGACGCGGGCAGATCCCCAACAGGCGGCCGCTGAGCGATAGGCCCTTGCATATTGAAGCTAGGAAGCAGATTGGTCATTGGGAGTGCGATACGGTCATTGGTGCAAGCCACAAAGGTGCAGTTGTGACGATGGTCGAACGCAAGAGTGGGTATGCCGTCATTGCCAAGGTGCCCAACAAAACCTCTGAATTGGTTAGTTCAGCCATAGTGAGCAACCTCAAGCCCTTCTCCGTAAGGGTTAAGACACTGACCTATGACAACGGGAAAGAGTTTGCGGCGCACGGGTTGGTTGATCAAGAACTGAACAGCACTGCTTACTTTGCCAGGCCATTTGCTAGCTGGGAGCGAGGCAGCAATGTGAACCTTAACGGATTGCTGCGCCAATACATCCCAAAGAAGCGAGCCATGTCTACGGTAAGTGATGAGGAACTTAGAATGATTCAAAACAGATTAAATAACAGACCCAGAAAACAATTGGGATTCAAAGCACCCGCAGAGGTGTTCCATCAATCACTCAAGCGTGTTGCGCTTCGAACTTGAATCCGCCAAATAATTAATCTAATTTATTTGTGTTATTCCTTCAAAATTTTAGTTATAAATTATTTATTAATTTCTCTTTTTTTAATTATCCTAAAAAACTTTTTTATTTGTCCATGCACAATTAATTCCATAGTTGAAGATGGTCTGCTTTTAATAACATTTATACAAAGTATTAAAAATCTTGATGGGGTTTTTAAATAGCTAACTGTATAAAAAAATATAACGCATGTAAATATAAAAAACTTAATTTGTATTGTTGAAAGAGAATCAGACCAAGACTTCATTTTACGAAGATTACCGACAACGTTTCCTGATAATACGTATTCATAATCCTCACTATCCCTGTCTATCTCACCAGAAGCAATTAGATCACCAAATATTTCAGATCCAGGATACGGAATAAAGTTAAATACAGAAATATCATGCATTCCGACCCATGCACAGCGACCCAAAAAAGCTACCGTTTCAAAACTCTCTTTAAAAGTCTGCCCAGGGAATCCGAAAACTATGTTTGCCTTTGTATTAATTCCAATTTTTTCTGCTATTTCAATAGACTTGATCATACGATCAAGATTTATTTTTTTCTTTATCCTTTTTAACGTACTTGAAGAGCCACTCTCAGGAGCATATACCAAACGATCACAACCAGAATTTTTGAGTGCAGTTAACACCTCTTTGTCCAAAGCTTCACTCCTAGTACCTGAAGGCAATGACCAATTAAAAATGATGCCACGACTCGTTATCTCTTTTGCAAAATCTATAATCCATTGTTTTTTTACAATTGCTGTCAAATCATAAAATTCAACATGATCTATCCTATAAGTTTTTATATATGTTTCTATTTCATCAACCACATCCTTGGGGTTCCTAGCCACCCAACGTGTTGTCCACATTAATGGGTTAGAGCAAAAGGTGCATTGATAAGGGCATCCACGAGATGCCAACATTGGCATCGGCCTTCCGCTTACTTTATTAAATCCCATTCCACGTGATAAAAATATTTCAAGCGGATAAGAATTCCAATTTGGCTTAGCTATTTTATCAATTTCTCTGATTCTATTTCTTCGTTTTGTTTCGATATATTCGCCGTTAATCATATAGGCAATTCCTAAACAGTTAGTATAATTTTTTTCACTAGATTCTAGTATTTTCAATAAATCAATTATTGTTTCCTCACCTTCACCTAATACACAAATATCGATTGGTGAAGACTGTAATGAGTATTGAGCATCAGCTGTAATGTGCTCGCCACCAGCAATTATTATTTTATTTGGGTATTTTTGTTTTATTGCTGAAATAACCTTCTTGGTATATATCCAATCACATGAAAACATACAAGAAATTCCAAAATAATCAGCATTAGGATCTAACTCTTCTAGTATCTGCGAGCTCACATAACCATTGATTAATAAATCCGTATCTTCGAGGGGCGTAAACTGTTCTGGCGCAAAAGCGATAGCGTCTAATACCGATACATTTGCCCCTACTTCAATCAAAGCTCCAGATATATAGGCCAAGCCAATACTTGGTGTTCCATTAGAAAATGAAAAAGTCCCTCTTCCTACGACTAATGGCGGTCTAATTAATTGAATATTGCAAGTTAATTTTTTTTTGGAAATTGAATTTTCTTTCTTATAAAAAATTATTTCATTACTATTTTCATTCTTTTCTTTATTCATTGTAATTTACTTTTCTTAATTGGCGGATTTAATTTATTGCGCATCTATATCTTAATTTACATCCCAAAAAACAATTTTAATATAATACTGTAATTTTTATCTTCAATTAATTTTCTTAATTATCTATCTGCATAATTTTGTTTGAATCATATTTTTATCATTATTAAGGCGTAGTCAAGTACGAAGAGCAACTTTGATTAACTGTTGGTTAGGTGCCTAAAATACGGCTCTTGTTGTTTGAAAGACATTACCTGATTTAAAACAAGATTCTATGCGGATAACAAAAAGTGCAGAGCTGTCAACGTCGGCGAGCGTCTCTTGTGAAGAAAGCAAATACGATGTTTGCAACTCGAGCCACGCTAATTTTATTCTAAGCGGCCTTCATGATTTCTTGTATCATCTACTGTTAGGCCTTGTTGTGGCATGAAATCATCTAGACTGAAAAGCGGACGATCAGTATAACTACAAATGTCAAAGTATTAGGTTCTGTTTTGTTGAGTCTTTCTCATGCTGCCATAGGCCATATGTTAGCCCGTTCTTACTTTACACTGTTACATAGAATCTCGACAAACACTTTTTTAAGTCTGGCTAAGTACACCCCTTCAATTACAGCTTTACATCCATCTTCATCGCGGCTGCTGCGAACTCTTCAACCGTAAACTGACTGCATTGGTCTGTGTTGACAATCTCAGGCAATCTGGCAAGCCCATGTTCTATAGTTCCCCAAGAATGACAATACTCCACTGTAGACGCTACCCTTAGTGCGGATTCTTAGCTAATGTCTTTTTATATTTGTATGATTTTTTACTTTTGAGTAAATTATTAATTAGAGCTATTTATCTTATTTATTTTCACGCAATTTTAATTGAGTATTTTTATTCTTAATTATTATCTAATTTTTAATTTTTCTAGAATTTTAGATGGCATCAACAGTGCCGTTGTTTTAACTAGGTCAAGTATAATTGTGACTATTATTAATTGAATAAAGCGAAATGGTAATAGATGCGATACGGGTACACCCCTTGCTAAAGGTAGATATATTCCACGCAATAGTAAGTAAAAGGATAAACCAGAAACCAAGACTGTTTTAGTTATATGCGGAACAAAAATATATGTTCCAAATATAAATTCTGAAATTTGATAATTCCAATTAAATGCCAAAAATATTATGAGGGCATAACCAAGAATGTAAGATATCCATCTATCACGATCATTGATTGGAAACATTCTTGATAAGTTATAATAATACCACCATTTTTTTATAAAATAATTTATGTTTTTATTTGCTAATCCACAATATGTTGTGTTGTGTTCGAGTGGTGTTTTAAAGTTGAGTTTATGCGCCTTGATTCGTGCTATCCAATCGCCATCTTCACCAGCGGGCACCCAAGAGACCATCTGCCCAATCACAGGTAGACATTCTTTTTTCATAACCGTTCCTGGAATACTTCTCAATGGTTTCCGGCCGTAAATTGCATCTAATATGATTGATGACAAAAAAGAATCAGATTGATAAATTGTAGCTCCCCATACCCCCTGTATACTTTCATTTTTAAGTGAATCGCAAGCTTTTTTTAACCAATCGTAAGTTGGGATAGTTTTTACATCTAAAAAAGCAATTATTTCACCTGTGGTATTTTTAATTCCAATATTTCTAGCGTCACCAGGAAACACATTTAATTGATTAATAATAGTTAGATTAATTCCTAGATCTCTAAATCTATTCCCTAAATTACTCTCATCATGTATCGTTTGTTCATCGTACCCATCATAAATAATTGATTTTGTTTTTGAATTTGATTTTGAATTTGAATTTACTACTATTATTTCATTTGGGACAAGGTTTCCTTTGATAATTTCCGAAAGAAGTATTTTTAGATCTTCAAAATCATGATTGCATGGAACAACTACTGACACCATGAATAGATCCGACTTTTGCAAAATATTCTTCGTTTCGTAAAGTTTATTTTTACTTTTAAATATTTGTAAACTATTTTGAATTGAATTCTAGCCAAGATTGAAACATTAGTATTGCCCATAATTTAGAAGTATTGTCCAGTTGGCCACTTAGGTGTTCACTCCATGCTTTTCTAATAGGTTCCGAGTGGAAATAGCCCTCTTGATTTAGTCGGGATTCATCTAACAGGGCTTCTGCCCAATCTCTTAGTGGTCCCCGCAGCCATTTTCCAATAGGTATAGCAAACCCTGCTTTTGGACGATCTATTAATTCTTTTGGAACATACTTATTTAGAACCTGCCGCAAGGCCCATTTGCTTGTTGCACCTCGAATCTTCATTACAAAAGGTAATTGCCAGGCAAACTCAACAACTCGATGATCCAAAAAAGGAACACGCGTCTCAAGGCTAGAAGCCATTGCGGCTCTATCGACCTTACACAGAATATCATCTGGAAGATAAGTCATTGTGTCACGGAACATCATCCTCTCTACTGCGTTCAATTGAGTCGGTAGGGCCTCATTATTTTCCCAAGGTGAATGCGTAATTATGCTGTCGCCCTTTACCAAAGCCGCTGGATCTTTCCACTCAACTACTAAACTCCAGCATAGAGAATCTATATCTTGAGCCGTATTCAATCGTGATGCTAATTTGTGCGCCTTGTCTCCTAGTCTTGACACTCCAGATAATCCACTTAGAACATTCCAACCTTCTATTGAAACAGCCTCAATAGCCTTACCAAGCATTTGACGCATCGGAAATGGCA
>Ga0214919_10010713_pt1 | contig 11555 bp, 14 predicted proteins | sample LL1503_MetaG_FD_177994 | JGI IMG/M metagenome (GOLD analysis project Ga0214919, IMG submission 177994) | Freshwater microbial communities from Lake Lanier, Atlanta, Georgia, United States - LL-1503 | ecosystem: Environmental > Aquatic > Freshwater > Lake | place: USA: Georgia | collected...
CCGCAACTCGTCGCCGATTGGCAAGCCGATGTCAGCAGCATGGCAGACGCAGGCGGTTATTTCTTCAGCCTGAACCGTTATGTGTTTGTGGCGCGTAAGCAGGTTTAGTGATCATTTATCAGGACAAGTGCCTGACATGTTGACAATCATGGAATTGGGATAGGCAAACCCAGTCCCTGTGTTGGCATCCACCAGATAACCGATACCACCCCCAGCGATGATGTTTCCCCAAACAGCACCTTCGCTGCTGGACTTGAATGTGGCAGAGCCTTTCACTTCGTCTTTTTTGCATTCGATGCTGATATCGCCATAAGCTTTATTGACAGTGACAGAGCCTGGCGTTTTAACAAACCAAGAGCCTTTGTCATTGGTTAGAGTGCAACTTGCATCGTTGATGGGTTTTGATTCACAGGTAGTAGAAACAGATACTGGTTGGAGTTTTGAACCTGTGATGGAGGCGCACCCTGTCAAAAAAACACTGACGAACAATACCAAAATGGTTTTTACTCAATTAGCTTGCTTAAGGTTTGTGTTTATTAACGTATCAACCAAATTGCTTTTTTAGTTAAAAACCAAGGTAGTCCACCATGGGTTGTTTATCGCAAAATTTTTGGTAACCTGCTTGATCTGTTTTGACAACATCATTTCGCATATATGCGATGCCGGGTACGACAGCGTTGAAACTGTTTTTGGCGTAATAGCCAATGCAGACCGTTCCATCGGCGGTGATGCCAGCGTAACTTTGTTTGAAGCTGTCGGGATTTTTTAAGTTGTTTTTCACAACTTTGATGGCGTCTGTTTGTTTTTCTTGCTTTTCTATTAGTTCTTTCTTGCGTTTCTCTTTGGCGATTTTTTCCTCAGCGGTTGGTGCCTTTTTCTTACTATCTTCATACATAGTGCCAAGTACTGAAAGTACGAAAATTATGAGCAACATTTTTCCGATGAGTCTGATCAGTTTTGCGAAGATCCCTCTTTTCTGTCTGGTTCTGCAGTGAGGACAAATTTTTGCTTCTTTGTGGATTTCACTCTGACAACTTTTGCAGATGATGGCCTCCATATTTATTCCTTTTATGTATTTTTATGAAAATTTTAGCTCTAAAGTTACATTCAGAGTAAAAAAAAGCAGTTTTAATGTGCCAACACGCCTGTAGGGCTATTTTTCCACCGCCTGTACAACCACCACACGATCATCAGGTTCAACGCGTTCCACGCCACGCCATTGATAAACGCTGCGTGGTAAGAACCACTGACATCAAAAATTTTGCCGGACAACCAACCACCCAATGCCATGCCGACCAGCGAGGCCATGATGATGGTGCCGGTGCTAGCCCCTACATTCGCCGCCGGAAAATGTTCGCGCACGATGATGGCGTAAGACGGCACGATGCCGCCTTGAAACAAACCAAACATCGCCGACACCACATACAGCGGCACCAGCCCGTCAAACGGTAAAAACATCAACAGCGCAATACCTTGCAACACCGAGCCCAGCAGCAAAGTGCGTATGCCGCCGATGCGGTCGCAAATCGCACCTGAAACCAAGCGGCTGACGATGCCGCAAGCCAACATCAGCGACAACATTTCCGCGCCACGTGCCGCGCCGAAACCTAAGTCGCTGCAATACGCCACGATATGCACTTGCGGCATGGCCATGGCCACACAACAACCGACGGCTGCCAGACTGAGCAGCCATTGCGCTTGCGATACCGACAAACCAAACGGCTTGTCTGAGGCCACCACACCGGTGTGGCTGACGGGTGCATGTGCCAGTTGCGGCGGACGCTCGCGCATGCGCAAAGCCAGCAAGCCCATCCCCACACCGCAAAACAATCCTATGCACACATACGTACTGCGCCAACCGATGTGCATCACGCCCCATTGCGCGATCGGCGGCCACAAAGTGCCGGCCAAATAATTGCCACTCGCGCACACCGCGACGGCGATGCCGCGGCGCTTGTTCCACCATTGACCGGTGTCGGCCAATAGCGGCGCGAATGTGGACGCGATACCCAACAAACCCATCAGGCCTTGCGCCAATGCAAAGCCGACGATGCCGCCCGCCATACCCGCCCAGACAAAACCACCCGCCACACCGGCTGCGCCCACGGCCAACACGCGGGCGATGCCAAAGCGATCCGCCCAACGGCCCAACCACATGCCGCCGAAACCAAAGCCCAACATGCACAAGGTATAGGGAATGGATGCATCTGCGCGGCTGATGCCGAACTCGGCTTGCACTGCTGGCAACACCACCGACACGGCGTACATGCCGCTGTTACCCAGCAGCATCAACAACAAGGTGGTTAAGAGCCGCCATGCGGCTTTGCGTGAATCGATGTCGTCTGCGTTGGCGTAAGTGACAGTCATTCCATGCTCAGGGTGGGTTGAAAAGAATCAACTCTGATTGAACTGCAAGGCCGCCAAACTGGCATACAAACCGCCTTTGGCGACCAACTCTGCGTGCGTGCCTTGCTCAACCAAAGTCCCGTGGTCCAACACCCAAATCACATCGGCTTGTTGCACGGTAGCCAGTCGGTGTGCGATGACCAAGGTGGTACGGCCTTGCATGGCTTTTTCCAAAGCGGCTTGCACCATGCGTTCGCTGTGCGCGTCCAACGCGCTGGTGGCTTCGTCCAACAACAACAGCGGCGGGTTTTTCAACATGGCGCGTGCTATCGCAATACGTTGGCGTTGGCCACCCGATAAACGCACGCCTTTTTCACCTAAAAACGTACCGTAGCCTTGCGGCAATTGCACGATGAATTCATCGGCAAACGCGGCTTTGGCAGCAGCTAAAACCTCGTCGTCGCTCGCACCTGGATTGCCATAACGGATATTGTCCATGGCACTGCCCGAAAAAATCACCGGCTCTTGCGGCACGATGCCTATGCGTTCGCGCAAGTCGTGCAAGCTCATCTCATTGATGGCCACGCCGTCGAGCACAATACGCCCGGCTTGCGGGTCGTAAAAACGCAGCAGCAAACCGAACAAAGTGGTTTTCCCCGCGCCGCTGGGCCCGACCACGGCCACGGTTTGACCAGGCTGAATCTCACCACTCAGACCAGCCAGCGCCAAGGTTTGCGGCCTTGACGGGTAATGAAAATCCAGCGTTTGCAATGACAACGACGAGCCTTGTTGCGGCCAGACTGCTTGCAAAGGGTTTTCGGGGGAACTGACCACAGAGCGTGTGTTGAGCAACTCCATCAAGCGCTCGGTGGCACCGGCGGCGCGCAGCAAATCGCCATATACCTCGCCAAGTACGGCAAATGCACTGGCCAGCAAAATCACATAGACCACCGTTTGGCCGAGTTCACCGGCGCTCATGCTGCCGTCGCGTACCGCCATGGTCCCTTGGTACAAGCCCCACAACAAAGCCGCGCTGCTGGCCAGAATAATGAAGCCGACCAGCACCGAACGCGCTAAAGCGCGGCGTAGCGAAGTTTTCACGGCTTGTTCAGTGGAATCGACAAAGCGCGTCGCTTCGCGTTGTTCGGCGGTATAGCTTTGCACCACAGGAATCGCATTCAATACTTCGGCAGCCAGCGCACTCGCGTCTGCCACACGGTCTTGGCTGGCGCGTGACAGGCGGCGCACGCGTCGACCCAAAGTCACACTTGGCCAAACCACCAACACCAGCAAGCCAATGACTTGCACCATCAACATCGGGTGGTTCCACACCAGCATCAACAAGGCACCAGTACCCATCACCAAATTGCGCAAGCCCATGGACAGCGACGAGCCGACCACGGTTTGCACGAGCGTGGTGTCATTGGACAAACGTGACAAGACTTCGCCGGTTTGTGTGGTTTCGAAAAACGCCGGACTTTGTTGCAGCACATGGCCGTAAACAGCATTGCGAACATCGGCAGTGATGCGCTCACCCAGCCAAGTGACGGTGTAAAAACGCGCTGCTGAAAACAAGGCCAGCGACGCCGCCACACCAAACAGTTGCATGAATTGACCGGCAAGGCGTTCGGCGCTGCCCGGCCCGGTCAGGCCTTGGTCAATCAATTGGCGCAGCGCCCAAGGAAACGCCAGCGTGGCCCCAGCGGCCAGCAGCAAAAACAAACCGGCCAGCGCAATGCGGCCTTTGTAAGGTCTGACAAACGGCAGCAGACCCGACAGGGATTGGGGAGAGGAGGTCACAGGGTTCATGGGTTCTGAGAGAAGGGAAACACGTACAAGCTAAGATGCTTACTCGATGAACAGCAAGACATTAAAAATAACACCACACACCGGTACACACACCGGTAGCCAGTTGTATCAGGCCATCCATCAACATGCCGATGGCCAACAGGGGCAAGCCAAGGTAAATCAGTGCCCACCACACTGCCATGCCGGTCAAACGTGGTTCTGGAATGCGGTATCCCATCACGGTTTGCACCGGGTGGCGCTTGAACAATTTTTTCCACATACCTGCATGGTAACCAAAACAGGATGGCTGGCGTGAAAGTCGATTGGGGCACGCAAGACATGACGGCTTGGGACCAGGCACACGCAACTGCCGCAGCACCGTTGCAGCAGGATTGGGCGTATGGCTCCACCATGGTGTCTGTGGGTGCGCGCGTATGGCGGGCCCGCATCGAGGCTGACGGCGTCGCGGTGGCTCAGGCGCAATTCATTGTGCGTAAATTTGCAAAATATGTGTCGCTGGCTTTGTGTACACGCGGACCCTTATGGCTGCAAGAAGTGAGTGCCAAGGACAAGGCCGCCGCCTATAAAGAAATGCGCCAAACACTTCCCTTGGATGGCTTGCGCTTCATGATGGTCACCCCCAACGAAGCGCTGGATGACAAGCTCGGCTTGCCTGCGCTGCGACGCATCATGTCGGGTTACAGCACTGTGATGCTCGACATCAGTCAACCCATGGATGTACTTCGCGCACAACTCGATAAACGCTGGCGCCACCGCTTGGGTGGCGCAGAAAAATCAGCGCTCAATGTGCAACGCATGGGCACCAACCCAGGCCAATACCGTTGGCTGTTGGACGCTGAAATGCAGCAACGTGCAGACCGTGGCCTGGAAGGCTTGCCCCTGATCTGGTTCGAGCGTTATGCCGAGTCCCGCAAACAACCTTCGCGCAATCTGTTGTCTTTGCGCGCCGATGTCGGACGTGATCGCGTGGCAGGCATGATGTTTTTGATCCACGGCGAAGCCGCTACTTATCAAGTGGGCTGGACGTCTGACGTCGGACGCGATTTGCATGCACACAATCTGATGCTGTGGCGTGCCATCGAAGCATTGCGTGAACGCGGTGTGCGCAGTCTTGATTTAGGTGGCGTCAATACGCAGCGCAGTGCAGGTATCGCACGTTTCAAAATGGCCACTGGTGGTAAGGTGATACAGCTGGCTGGCAGTTACTTGTTATGAGCGATGTCGTTCTGCAAGTGTTGAATGCGACATGTGAACGCGGGGGGCGTGCCTTGTTCGCACCGGTGAGTTTCACCTTGCTTGCCGGTCAGGCCATGCATTTGCAAGGCGATAACGGCGCCGGTAAAACAAGCTTACTGCGCAGCTTGTGCGGTTTATCCTCGCTTTCTCAAGGACAGTTGCTTTGGTTGGGTCAACCCGTGTCACTGGTGCGTGAAGTTTTTTGGCGCGACGTTTTTTACCTGGGTCATGCGCTGGGCTTGAAAGACGAGCTCAGTGCTTTAGAAAATTTGCAGCTATGCGCTGCCCTTGCGGGCCAATCCTTGAGTGCCAGCGATGCCGGGCAAGCCTTGGGCGAGCAAGGTTTGGGCGGGCGTATGCATTTGCCATTGCGCGTGCTGTCACAAGGGCAAAAGCGGCGAGTGGCGTTGGCCCGTTTACAAGTATCAACCGCGCGTTTATGGGTGTTAGATGAGCCGTTGGTGGCGCTGGACGCTGCGGCGCAACACGCTTTGACCGCGCTGCTTCAAACGCATACCCAACAAGGCGGCATGTTGTTGTTCACCAGTCACCAGTCATTGGATGTGGGCAACGCGATGCAGGTGTTGAGGTTGCTGCCATGAACATTTTTTTCACCTTGGTGCAACGCGATCTTCGTTTAGCTATGCGGCGCAAAGCCGAGGTGTTGAACAGTGTGTTTTTCTTTGTGGTGGTCGCCACTTTGTTTCCACTGGCTATCGGCCCCGAGCCCGCCATGCTGCGGCAAATCGGACCTGGCGTGTTATGGGTCGGTGCTTTGCTGGCCACCATGCTGGGCTTGAGCCGCATGTTTGAAGGCGATTACCGTGACGGCAGCCTTGAGCACATGCTGTTGTCCCCTCATTCCTTAGGGCTTATGGTCCTCGGGAAAATCACCGCCCATTGGCTGCTGTGCGGGGTGCCCTTGGTAATATTGGCGCCTGTACTGGGTTTGCAGTTTGACCTCAGTGAAGAAGCACTCTGGATGTTGTCCTTGTCTTTGCTGCTGGGCACACCTGTGTTGTCCTGTGTCGGTGCCATTGGTGCTGCATTGACGCTCGGTGTGCGCGGCGGCGGTATCTTGATTTCCCTGCTGGTGTTGCCCTTGTTTGTACCGGTGCTGGTGTTTGGTGCAGGTGCTGTGCAAGCGCTTGAGTCTGGTGTGGGTGCGCAAGCCCATGTGTCGATTTTGCTGGCCATGCTGCTGCCTGCACTGTTTTTCAGCCCTTGGGCTTGCAGTGCAGGTTTGCGCATCGCCTTGGAATGAATGAATGGCTATTCGCTGGTTTTATTACGCTGCACCGCCAACTTTTTACGCGCTGGCAGCCCGTTTATGGCCTTGGTTAGCCATGCTGGCCGCGGCTTTGGGTGTGGCGGGATTGTGGATAGGGTTTGCGCTGGCGCCGACTGACGCACAACAAGGCGAGGGTTACCGCATTATTTTTGTTCATGTGCCTGCTTCTTGGATGTCCATGGTGATTTATCTGGCCATGGCTTTTTGGAGCGTGCTGGGCCTGACATTCAACACCCGTTTATCCGGCATGATGACCCGCGCACTGGCACCCACTGGAGCGATGTTTGCCTTTTTGTCATTGTGGACTGGCGCCTTGTGGGGCAAGCCCATGTGGGGCACTTGGTGGGTCTGGGATGCACGGCTCACGTCAGAATTGATATTGTTTTTTCTCTACCTCGGTTACATGGCTTTAACATCTGCGATTGACGATGTACGCCGCGCCGACCGCGCGGGTGCGTTGATCGCGATTGTGGGCGCCATCAACGTGCCCATCATTTATTTTTCGGTCAAGTGGTGGAACACCTTGCACCAAGGTGCATCGGTATCGCTGACCCGTTCACCCAGCATGGCGCAGTTGATGTTGTGGGGTATGTTGCTCATGGCCTTGTCTTTTTGGGCTTACACCTTGGCCATTGTTTGTTACCGGGTTCGCAGTCTGATCATCGAGCGCGAACGCCACACCGAATGGGTACAGGCTTTGCCTGAAGTCTCTGGAGTCAAAGCATGAGGTGGGAAAGCTGGTCACAGTTTTGGGACATGGGCGGCTATGGCCTGTATGTCTGGGGCAGCATGGGCGTGACGGCCGTGTTCATACTGCTTGAAATCTGGCAGGCCAGACAAGCGCATTTGAGCGCATTGGCGCTGGCCCGTACTGAAGTGCAGGAGCCTTCATGAATTGGAGTCCGCGTCAAAAACGCTTGGGATTGATCGCTGCCGGAGTGCTGGTGTTGTCAGTAGCTGCCGCATTTGTGCTGAATGCGTTCAACAGCAACTTGGTGTTTTTCTTCACGCCCACCCAAGTGCTCAATGGTGAAGCGCCGCGCAACAAAACCTTTCGCATCGGCGGCATGGTCAAGGCCGGCAGTTTGCAACGTGACGGCACCCTGGTGTCATTTGTTGTCACCGACACCATGCACGATATGACGGTGCATTACAGTGGCTTGTTGCCTGATTTGTTCAAAGAAGGCAAGGGCGTGGTCGCCCAAGGCAAGTTGGATGAACAAGGTGTGATGACCGCCAGCGAAGTACTGGCCAAACACGACGAAAATTACATGCCGCCCGAAGCCCAGCACGCGCTGGACAAGGCGGCCCAGGCGCGTGCCGCCCAATCTGTCAAACCTTGAAAGCAAAGTCGGAATGATTCCTGAACTCGGTCAATTTGCGTTGATTCTCGCCACCATGCTGGCGCTGTTGCTGGGCATATTGCCTATGTGGGGTGCGGTCAATCGCAACATCGTATGGCAATCGCTGGCGCGTCCGGCTGCGTTTTTGCAGTTCGCGCTGGTGGTGTTGTCGTTTGCTTGTTTGGCAGCCTCTTTTTTGAGCAATGATTTTTCGGTCAAGTATGTGGCTGAACATTCCAACCGTTTATTACCACGCGCATACCAGTTTGCTGCAGTATGGGGCGGTCACGAAGGTTCGTTGTTGTTATGGGTGTTGATGCTGACGGGTTGGACCGCCGCCGTGGCTTTGTTCTCGCAAAGCCTGCCCTTGAACATGGTGGCGCGTGTGCTCGGCGTACTGGGTTTGGTGGCTGTGGGTTTCATGGCTTTCATCTTGATCACCTCCAACCCGTTTGACCGCTTGTTTCCGATTCCGGCTGATGGCCGTGACCTGAATCCCTTGTTGCAGGACCCGGGTTTGGTGATTCATCCCCCCATGTTGTACATGGGTTATGTGGGTATGTCAGTGGCGTTTGCTTTCGCGATTGCCGCGCTGATATCTGGTCGCTTGGATGCCGCCTGGGCGCGTTGGTCGCGTCCCTGGACTGTCATTGCGTGGTCCTTTCTCACGTTTGGTATCGGGCTGGGTTCATGGTGGGCTTATTACGAATTGGGTTGGGGCGGTTGGTGGTTTTGGGACCCGGTGGAAAACGCCTCCCTCATGCCTTGGTTGGTCGGTACCGCTCTCATTCATTCCTTGATGGTGACTGAAAAACGCGGCAGCTTCAAGGCGTGGACTGTGTTGCTGGCCATCGCTGCTTTTTCCTTGTCGCTGCTGGGCACATTTTTGGTTCGCTCGGGCGTGCTCACATCAGTGCATGCGTTTGCAACCGACCCTGCGCGAGGCATTTTCGTGTTGTGTTTTCTCGCCATAGTCATCGGCGCATCTCTCACTTTGTTTGCTTGGCGCGCGCCTGCTGTCACGCTGGGCGGCAGCATGGGTTTGGTGTCGCGCGAATCATTTTTGCTGCTCAATAGCGTGTTGCTGGTGGTCGCCACTGGTGCTGTGTTGCTGGGCACCTTGTATCCATTGATCATTGACGCACTCAACCTGGGCAAGTTATCCGTCGGGCCGCCTTATTTCAATTTGGTTTTTGCGCCTCTCATGGTGCCCTTGTTGTTTGTGCTGGTGCCGGGCACTGTGGCGCATTGGCGCGAAGCCCGTTTGAATGACATGGTGCTGCGCTTGCGTTGGATCGCCTTGGCTGCCTTTTTGTTGGCTATCGGTTTGCCGTTCTTGTTCGGTGAATGGTCTGCTGGAACTGCGTTAGGTGTATTTCTCGGCATGTGGGTGGCTTTGGGCAGTTTGCAGCATGTGGTTGAACGCATACGCAAACCCGGACGCATAGGCGGCTCTTTCTGGGGCATGCACTTGGCGCATTTCGGCATGGCGGTGCTGGTGCTGGGTATCACCGGTGTCAAGTCGTTTGAGGTTGAGCGTGATGTGCGCATGGCCTTGGGCGACACCGTCACGATTGCACCCTACACCTTCCGCTTGGCTGATATGGTGGATGTGAAAGGACCGAATTACAAAGCCATGCAAGCCCATGTGGAAGTTTTAAAGAACGATCAAGTGATTGAAGTTTTGTACCCAGAAAAACGGCGTTATTTCTCCAGCGCCATGCCAATGACCGAAGCTGCCATTGATTCAGGCGTGCTGCGCGATTTGTATGTTTCCTTGGGCGACCCCTTGCCGGGTGACACGCCCAGTTGGAGCATGCGTGTGTATTACAAACCTTTTGTGCCTTGGTTATGGGCCGGTGTGTTGATGATGGTGTTCGGTGGTGTGCTGGCTGCACTGGACCGGCGTTACCGCCGTGGCAGCGTGTCACCGTTACAAACTGCGGGTGAGGCCTTGTCTTCTGCGTCTTGATGCCATGAACAAAAAATTCCTCATCCCTTTGGGCTTGTTTGCTGCGCTGGTGGTTTTTCTGGCGGTCGGTCTCACGCGAGACCCGCGTGAAATCCCTTCGCCTTTGGTGGGTAAAGCTGCGCCTGATTTCAGCCTGCCGGTGCTGGCAGGAGACAAGCCTTTCAGTCCGGCGGACATGAACGGCAAAGTCTGGTTGTTCAACGTCTGGGCGACTTGGTGTGTCGCTTGCCGCGAAGAACACCCTTTGCTGGTGGAATTTTCTAAAAACAGCAAAGTGCCGGTGGTGGGTTTGAGCTACAAGGAAATTCAACCACAGGACATGGCCAACGGCCCGATGAAAGACGCCGAAAAATTGCAGTTAGCGCGAGAACGCAGTCTGCGTTTTTTACAGCGCCAAGGTAACCCCTACAGTTTGTCAGTGCTAGACCTTGATGGCCGAGTAGGCATTGACTACGGGGTGTATGGTGTGCCGGAAACTTATCTCATCGACAAGCAAGGCGTCATCCGTTACAAACGCATCGGCCCACTCACTCCACAATTATTGCAAGACACCTTGTTACCCCTGATACAGAAATGGGAAGCTTCATGAAGTGGATGTTGGGGTTCGCCATGCTGATGGCCTGCGTTGTTCGGGCGGGCGATGCCCCGCCCATGGCAGAGGACCCGCAGGTCGAAGCACGCTTGGTGGTGATAGCCGAGGAATTGCGTTGTCTGGTTTGTCAGAATGAATCGCTGGCTTCTTCCCACGCCGAGCTGGCCGAAGATTTGCGACGCGAAGTGCGCAAGCTCATCCGTGAGGACAAATCCGATGCTGAAATCAAAACTTACCTGGTCGATCGTTACGGTGACTTTGTGTTGTACCGGCCGCAGGTCAAACCGCTGACCTGGCCGTTATGGTTTGGTCCTTTTTTGATGTTGCTGTTGGCTGTATGGGGTTTGTGGCGTTATTTGCAGTTGCGTAAAAACGCATTGCTTGCACAAGCCGAACCGCAACACGAACCGATTGTTGATACGCGCGCCAAGGATTGAATGAACAACGCACAGCTATTTCTTTTGTTGGCACTGGCCATGAGCTTGCTGGTGGCGCTGGTTCTGGGCTGGTCGGCTCACCGCGCCGCCAAAGCCATCGCCATCGGGCAAGAGCGCGACCACGTGATGTCGCACATCACCGTGTATCGCGAGCAACTTGCTGAACTTGAACGTGAACTCCACCAAGGCAGCTTGGACCAAGCAGGGTTTGATTTGTCTCACCAAGAGTTGACCCAACGCTTGATGGAAGACGCGCCTGCCAACGACTCGGCCCCAGAGACCAAGCCCGTACCTCGTGTGCGCTGGTTGATTGCCTTGATGGCGCTGCTGCTGCCATTGGCTGCGTTTGGCGTGTATTTCTTCGTCGGCACGCCGGTTGCGCTGGACCCTGCTTTGATTGCGCAAGCCAATGGCGATGAGCAAATGACGCCACAAAAACTCGAAGCCATGGCAGTACAACTTAGCCAACGTCTGGAGAAGGAACCCCAAAACGCAGAAGGCTGGGTCATGTTGGGCCGCATACAACGGG
>Ga0214919_10010714_pt1 | contig 11555 bp, 11 predicted proteins | sample LL1503_MetaG_FD_177994 | JGI IMG/M metagenome (GOLD analysis project Ga0214919, IMG submission 177994) | Freshwater microbial communities from Lake Lanier, Atlanta, Georgia, United States - LL-1503 | ecosystem: Environmental > Aquatic > Freshwater > Lake | place: USA: Georgia | collected...
GCAGCTACTTCTCCACCTTTCATCGATTTTTTCGATTTTCTCGATTTGCGGCGTTTGCCTCCTTCTTGGGCAGCAGCTACTTCACCACCTTTCATCGATTTTTTCGATTTTCTCGATTTGCGGCGTTTGCCTCCTTCTTGGGCAGCAGCTACTTCACCACCTTTCATCGATTTTTTCGATTTTCTCGATTTGCGGCGTTTGCCTCCTTCTTGGGCAGCAGCTACTTCACCACCTTTCATCGATTTTTTGGATTTTCTCGATTTGCGGCGTTTGCCTCCTTCTTGAGCAGCTACATTACCGCCTTTCATCGATTTTTTCGATTTTCTCGATTTGCGGCGTTTGCCACCTTCTTGACCACTAGAAACGTTATTAACAGCATTTTGTAACGCGTTAATAATACTATTTACTTCATTTTGATCAGCAGAATCTTGCAAGTTATTCATTGTATATAAAAATAGAATAGAAAATAAAAATTAAATTGTCGACTATATTTTTTTCTAACTTAAAAACAATTTTTTACATAATAATTATGGCAAATTATTATCCTATTGAATTCTTACCAGAAAATTTAGATATAAATGAACCAAACACAAAAAATTATTTACGAAATAATCTTTCTTATTCTGAATCTGCAAACAATAATACTGATATTGTAGATAATAATTATGGTAAAAAACAATCATATGTTGCATCTTCAATTCTTAATGATACAAACATTAATAATAATGAACGTTTAACAAATAAATCCGATAATATTAAAACTACAAATATAATAAATAAAAATACAACACGTTCTACAAAAATTAATATTGATAGTCGTTTAAGAAATATACAACCTACAAATGTATTAGAATCAAAATTAAATAATTTACAAAATTGTTTATTTTTTACAACAAATTCAAACATTATACTTATATATCATCCAAATCATCAATACTCATTAGATGATAATATTGTATTAGAATATGCAACTGGAACAGATGTTAAAATAAAAAAAGGTATTGTTTTTGAAAAAAATTCTAATTTTGCAAAAATTTTACATCCTAATCATGGTATGATTAATAATAATTCGTATGATATAATTATTTCAAATGTAGTTGGTAATACAAATTCTGGTACATATCTATTAAATATACCGATAAACATGATAAATAGAAAACAAAAAGTATATTTTACTAGATCAGATACAGATATTTTTAATCCAAATTATTACTATATTCAATTAGATATTAATGCAAATGCAGAATACACATACGAATATTCATGTAATATTCAATATTTACATATTCGAGGTATACCATTAAATGAAATAAATGCAAACTATCCTATTACATCTGATAGATTATCTGGATATCATACAATTATAAATATAATAAATAATAATTTTTATCAAATACAAGTAACAACTTTAGCAGATAGTTCAACTAGTACATATAATCCTAGTTTTTATAGTAATGTACCTACAGGAGATGGTAATAATGTTTTAATTGTTAAAACAATAAATACAATAAAAGGGTATCCGAATAATAATAATTATATTATTAATTTACAACGAAATTTTTATCATGTTTCACAAATTAATTTATTAAATACAGTATTTCCAATAACTGAAAAAATTATTAAAGCAACACCCATATCTAAACAAAATAATCTTTTTTATTGGCAAAATTTAGCAGATGGAAATACAATATATAATATTGAAATTCCAACAGGAAATTATGATATTAATCAATTACAAGTAGAATTAAAAACCCAAATAGAAAAAACAATAAGACCTAACATTGAAACAATTCTAGTTAATAATATTTATACATACAATACAAATAAAACAATTATTAGTATTGATTCTGTAAAAAATAGTTTTACTATTGAATTTTATCAACAAGTTATTTTAAAAAATGCAATCGTTAAATCAACCTTATTATATGATGATGGTTTTACTCGAATAATTATTAATTTTATAAATCATAACTTAGTACAAGGTAATAAAATTATTCTATCAAATGTACTTTCTACAGGAAATATACCTGATACATATCTAAATGGTACATTTAATATTGAATCTATTATTGATGATAATAATTTTATAATCAAATTAGATAGATATAATGATATTGATACATCAAATACAAGTAACAATAATATTAACGGTGGTAGTGCAATATATTTATCACATCCAATAAAATCACGATTATTATTCAATTATCCAAATACAATAGGAAATATATTAGGATTTACAAATGTTGGTGCACCTGATAGTATCACATCATATAATTATATTTTAAATAATTATGATTTATATGATATAGATGTACAAGTTAATAGTTTAGGAATTGTAACACAACCAAGAATAGATACTAGAATCTTAAATGTTAATCCAAATAATTATATATTAATATTAACTGATTTACCATTTAATGATCAAATCAATTTATTTAATACATCAACATATTTATTTGCAAAATTAATGTTAGCAAACAATGTTGATAATTATGTATATGATCAATTTATTCAAATAGGTAGTACATTTCAAGAACCAATTTCAACATTATCAAATATTACATTTTCATTTTATGATGCAAACAATCAATTATACGACTTTAATAATATAGAACATTCTTTTACAATTGAAATAATTGAACAGTTAGATTCTTTTATATCAAATAACGTATCAAATACTGGATAATATAAATTTTTATTTATTATTTTATAAATAAAAATTATTATATTTTTAATAATGAATATCGTGTATGATTAAAAATAAATTTTATATGATTTTGATATAAATTATTATAATAATTTGATATCTTATCTAAGTATGCGATTAATTTAACTTTAAACATTTCATCATATACATCTAAAAATTGTTTTGATGTATAATTTGCAGAATAATTTTTTAATCTATTCATAAAAACATTACTTAAATTTGTAACTACATCATTCATTGATATTTTTTCTTCATCTATTTGTCTAATATCTACTTGTAATATTTTATTTATTATATTATCAATTAATATTACTATTATATATTCTAATTGCGTATAATCCATTATATCATCCATCATTGTTCCTGCATATAAATTAAAAAATTTTTTTAATGTAGGAATAATAATTTCTTTGAATACATCTTTTAATTTACTTTTTATATTATCTGTAATATATTTTGTTGTTATATTACGTGTTACAGCAATATCATTAATGATCCGATATTTACTACTATTTTTAAATACAATTGGTATTGGAATATCTATATTATCTATTTCTAATATTTTATTATCTTTTATTTTAAACATGCCTAATTCATTGCTTATTATATCTTGATTATATTTATCAATTAAAAATTTTAAATTATTTTTAAATTTTTCTTCATGTTTTCGTAAATAATATGTAAGATCAATCGGTTTTATTTTATCAAAATCAGATGTTTTATCATTTAAATATTTTAATATTTCTTTATCACCTAACCTAAATAAAATTTCTTGGTATTCTTTTGCTTTGATATATTTATTTTTTCGTATTAATTTAATTAATTCAATGTTATTTTTTAAACATGTAAATAATTCAACATCAATTGGTGTATAATCAATATAATTTTCATCAAGATAATATTTTTGTAATGGTATTTTTGGTACATTTTCTACTTCGTTCGTATTAAATTGTTTTAATGCATCTATTATTATATTTTCCAATTCTTTATCCGTAGTGTTATATATAACTTTTTGTAATTCTTTATTTATAATACGTTCGGATGTTTTATTTACAATAATTTCTATTATTTCTTTGTAACATGTATTTATAATATCATGAAATGTACGGAATGTTAACTCATCATTTACATTAATTTTTAAATTTTTATTTTTATATTTATCACGTATTTTATTATATTCATTTGTAGTTGTCATTTCATCATATACACTATTATAAAAAATCATACTCATAAATTGTATATAATTATAATTTAATTCTCCACTTGGTAATATTTGGTAATTATCTTTTTTACATGCATTTTGATCATCTTCTATGTTTTCACGAGTATTTGTATTAATATTATAATAATTAACAATTTGGTTTGGAGAACAAACTTTTAATTTTTTATTTGAATAAAATTCATTAATATTATCAGTATTCTCTACTAATAATATATTATCGTTTAATAAATATTCTTCTTTTTTCTTAATAAAAGAATTATACAACATACACATATTTGATGTATTATTAATATCAATTATAAACATATTATATTTTTTTATATTTTTTGGATACACTTCTTCTATATTTTTATCAAATATTCGTTTTAATTTATTTATTTCCTGATTAAAGTTATCGATTAGTTTTACATCACGAGGTGGTAATCGATTTTTGATATTTTCTATTTTATCACTCTTTTCATTTGTATATATACTATCGGAAATAGTCTCTAATTTTTTAATATATTCATTATAATAACTTAATATATTTTTATAATTCTCTAATATATTATCATCTTTTAATTTTAATATATTATCAATTGATGGAAAATTAATTCTATAAAAAGGATAGTCATCATCACGAAGATCAGGTAATAATTGGTTAATATTCATCCAAATTTTATTAATATTTTTTATACAATTATTTATTTCATTATAATCATCTTGAATATAATTAAAAACTTCTTCAGACTCTTTTTTATACTTGTCAATTAATTTTTGTTTAATATTTGATGTATATTGACCAAATGTAATATTATCTTTTTTAATTGTTTTATAATCATCCTTAATTAATAAAGTATTATCTATTTGTTTTATTTTAGGAATATCAGTTTTATAATTTATATAATTTTTAATATTATCTTTCAATCTTTTTTGTATATCAGTAAATTTAAATATTAAATCATTATTATCTGATTTTAAAGATTTATATAATTCAGATATCATATTTTGTGTAAATTTTTTATAACTATTTTCAAATGGAGGTAAAATTGTATTAACATTATCTTTTGATACAAAGAATGTTTTTTTTACTTGATAATCATTCATATCATAATATTCGATTGATTCATTTTCAATATTGTTAAAATATTTTATTAGATTTTCTATTACCTTTTCTGTAGACTTTAAATCATATATTTTTTCTTTGAAATCTTTTTGTATATCAGGTATTTTTAAATATGTATATACATATTTATTACTAATATTGATATCATTTAAATTACATTTATTTGTAGATGGGATTAACACTGTAGTAATTAAATCAAAACCAATTGGTAATTTAATATTTAGATTTGCACCACTATCTATTAATAATTTAGTAATTTCAAATAATTGATTTTTAATTGAATAATATATTGCTGATAAATTACGTTCATCTAATGCATTAATATATGCTCCTTTTTTTATCAATAATTCAATTATATTTTTTTTTTGAATTTCTGTCATATCAGAATTTATTATTCGATGTAAATATAAATTTTTATCATGGGATAAACGTATGTTTAATGTTTCTAATTTATCTTTTAATAATCCATAATTACCTCCATCTACTAAAGTAAATATTTCATCTTTATAATTACTAGGAACAATATTTGGAACATAAACTATTTCTTGTACAAATTTTTTACTCATAAAAAAAGAATATATTTTTTTATTAATAAATATATACTTAAAAAATATAATATATATAATCATATGAGTTATTATTTTCGACCTCCAAACTCTAGAGAACAAAATTTATTTATTATTCGATTTTCTGTTGATAATCTAGATATTACTAATTTTGTACCTGTTGATAATCAATATGAATTATTACCTGGAGCATATTCATCTCCTGCATTAGTATTTTTACCTGCTGGTTTATATTTAAGATATGATACAAATAATTCATATTTTATTGTTGATTATACAAATGCTAAATATGAAATTGCTCCAACAGCAAGTATTCAAATTAATGCAGGTGATAATACATTAGGATATACTACTGTAATTAAAAGTGTTAGTAAAACACAAGCATTATTTTATATATATTATCCAACAATATCAAATGGTGAAATCATTCAAAATCCAGCAACTCTTTCCCCAGATTATCTAGGAAATAATCTTCAAGATATTGGTTTACAAATACAAATAATAGGTAGAACTACAACTGGACCTACATTTGCAATTGCAAATCAAGGATGGACATATGTAGAATCAACGAATGTTAATGATGATAAAATATATTCATCTATGAATGTAGGAACAAATGGAGTATTACCTCCATTTGGATTAACTATTGGTGGATCATTTGGATATATGGGAAGTGGATCAGGAAATAATACAACATTAACAAATTATACACCAATAGATGTATTTAATAATCTAAATAATTATAATTTATTTCCAATTGTACTCTCAGCTAATTCTACATTTTCATTTCCTGCATTTGATTCAACGAAAAATATTGGTCAAGAAGTTATATTTATAATTAGTGAAAATCCAAATAATTATACCCTAACAATTAATTATACATTAACAATTAATCAAACACCTGTTCAATATTCAACTATATTACAAGATATAGGTGATAGTGCTAAATTTATTGGATTATCTTCTCAATCAGGTAGTAATGCGTTATCTCAATGGGTTAAAGTAAATAATATATAAATTACATTAATTTTATCATATTAATTATAATATGATAAAAATATATTTTTATTAATTTGCAGATTGAAGATCTACACCAATATTATTAAATTTACCTACAGTCATTGAAATAGGTTCAGAATATCCATCAACTTCGGACGAGGTTGGAGCAGATACATATATATTTTGGCTTGAATTAATTGGTAATGTAAATTGATTACCTTGATTATTATATTTACATTTATAATTATTTTCGATATTGCCAATATTTGAAGATATTAAACTTGTTGCATTTGTAATTAAATAATTGCGAAAATCATTATTATTAGTAATGTTATTTTGTTTCATAATATTAAATTGTAATGCATCACGGTCTCGAAATTCTGTAAAAAAACGTCCATCAACTAAAGCAGGGCAATTACAGCAATCACCAAATTTAGAATTCATATACTACAAATAGAAAATTTTCATTTGGATAATTAGAATTATTTCTATTATTTAAATAATTTAAATTACTAGATATTATTTGATTACTAAATATTCTTTGATTACTAGATAATATTTGATTTCCAGACATTACTTGACTACTAGTGAATATTTGATTACTAGTTAATATTTGATTACCTGATATTATTTGATTACTAGATAAATTATTTACGAATGACCTAGTAAATTTTGCACCAATTGTTCCTTTTTCTTGGGTTTGTTGGAATGTGTTAGAGAAATATTCTTTTTTTTGGCTAAAGTTTTTAAATCCGATAATTTCATTTTCAATAACTCTTCTTCTTTTTTTTTTAAATCTATTTCTTTATTTTCTATAATTTCAGTATCTAATAGTTTTATTGGTGAATTATTTAATATTTCAAATAATTCATTATTCGAATTTGTTTCTGTATTAATTAATTCTTGACTTGCTGTTTTATTATTGTCTTCATTAACTTCTGAATTTATTTCAGTTTCTAATTCAGTATTCACTTCCTCATTTTTATTTTCTTGAACTGTATTTACTATTAATGATTCTTTTAATTGCTCTACCATGTCTGAAATTATATCTTTGCTTTCATAATTTTCGGTAATTTGAGATGACGAATTGGGAGTATTTGTTTGTTTAATATCAATAATATTATTATTTGTAGATTGATTTTCTACTTTATTAAATAACGTTGGTATATTATATTCATGTGTATCTGTTTCTAATTCTAATTCTTCTTCTATATTATTTTTTTTTGATTCTTCATTTTTTGATTCTTCATTTTTTAATTCTTCATTATTTGAATATGTAATAATATTCTTATCTTTATCTTCTTCATTTGTCATCATATATTTGAATATAGATTGTGAAAAATTATCTAATATATTTATTTTTTCTTCTAAATTATTAATTCTTTGACTTACAGTATATACTCGATACAATAATACTAATGTTAGTGTTATGCTGCATACTAATAACGTATCTTTAATCATATTATTATGTAGTAAAATAATATATTATTTTAAACACATATTTCTTTATAATAACGTAATTATATTATTATAAATAAATTTATTGTCGTAAATATTTTTACATATAAATAAAATTATAATAAATATATAATAAATATATCATCATTGATATTAATATATATTTATTATAATATTTAATAGTATATGCATTGTTCTCTATTTTATTTTTATTATATATAATTTCACTTATCATTACAACTGTTTGTTTAATATCATTTTTATATTTATTTTCTATATCAATTATATCAGATATTGATTTAGTATTTAATTCATTTATTTTAATCCTAACTTCTTCTTTTGTATATAATTTTGATTTATTTATATTAAAATTACTGGCATTTAATCTTATCCATGATTCACCTGTAATAAATTGATATGATATATTAGGTTCACGATAACAACTTATTATAACTATATATATATTTTTTGCAATTTCTACAAAATTAACTTTAAGTGTATTTGGATCTATTTTTTCACCATCTGATTTATATAATATAGTATATAATCTATCAACAAATAATGAAATATTATCTTTATCTAATTCATTTAATTTACAACCAACTATAGTACAATCATTTAATATACCATATACAATATATCCACCTGATGTATTTAAAAATGCACAAATTGTTTCTCGATATTTTGAAAATTGGTTATTATGAAATGATTTTTTATATTCTATTTCGGATCCTTCATTAATATTAATAATATCATTTAATAAAAATGTAGTTGGTAATTTTACAGATGGTTCTGATAAAACTGCCATTTAATTGAATAATGTAAGAATATTATCAATAATCATATTATTTATCAATTTTTATATTAATAAATATATAGTAAAATAATCTATATTCTTAATTTTTATTATTTTTATTATGTATAATATACATAACCAATATCAAAAATATTAATATAGTTAATATTATTTGTACAATTATTAATATTAAAAAATACATTTTTAATTCAAAAATTGTATTATTTACAGGTTTATACACATAATTTTCTATTATTTTTTTATTATCTTCATCGTGAATTTCCGCTAAACACTTTTTCCAAACTTCATTTGCAAGTTGTTTAAACATTAATATTATTTTTTATTTATTTTTTCTAAAATAAACATATATAATATGGCCGAACAAAATCCTACAAATTCTTTATCTAATAATATTACTGCTTTTTTCAAAAATACAACTAATGTAAAAAAATTATTATTTTTTGTAATTATCATTCTATTTCTAGGTCTTTTAATTAATATGTTCTCTGCATTTACATCTAAATATAATAATGTAACAAACCATTCTAATAAAAAAATAGAAAAATTATCAAATGATGATGAATCAAATGATGAAGAATCGAATGAAGAAGAATCGAATGAAGATCAGCCAAATAATGTACATACAATTAATCTAGATCCTAAAAAAGTTAATGTAACATTATTTTTTGCAGAATGGTGTGGACATTGTAAAGAATTTAAAAAGAAATCTTGGGGTAAATTAAATAAAAAATATAAAACTAGTTCTATTGCTGTATTACATGAATTAGATTGTTCAGAAATTAAAACAGCAATTAGTACTCCCGGTGGTAAACCAATTGAAGGATTTCCTACTCTAATAATAAACTATATTAATGAAAATGGCGAACCTGTAGAAGAAGAATATCGCGGCAGTAGATCATATGATGCAATTGTAGAACATATTACAAATTTATCTGCAAAATTACAAAAATAATTATAAAATAGTATAATTTAATAAATGTAATACAATTTGATAGGTTTTATCTTTACTGTTAAATTTAATTTTATCAATTTCAAATTCAATTGATAATTTTACATCTGGTTCTATAACCACATCATTATTTACTTTAAATTGTAAAAATTGTTTAGTTTTAAATATAATATTTGATTTTAATTCATATGATTTAATATCAGGTATATCTTGTAAATTTGTTTTAATATATTCATTAATTTCAGTTTCCATATTGTATATATCATTTCCAATGTTTAATACATTTAAATAATTTGTTTGAAAAAATCTTTTAGTACCTTGAAAACAAGTTGATTGTAAAGTAAATTTTATTTTATTTTGATTTTTTAGTATTAAGTATTCATTTTTATTTAGTTTACCTAAATAGTATGTATTGGTTGACATATTAGTTATAATTCATATTTTTTATATCAAAAACATGAATTATATTAGTTTCGGCTACGTCTACTAGATTTTGTTTTCGTAGATTTTTTTGTTTTTTTTGGTTTCTCTTCAGATTTTTCTTCTGATTTTTCTTCAGAATTGTCATCTGATTTTTCACTTAATCTTTGTTTACGTTCTTTATCTTTGTCTTCAATTATTTTCATAATACTATCTAATTTATTTGCAAATTCATCTATAAAATTTTCACTTTTAATTAATGCTAACATTAATTTTGCACGTTCTAATCCTGATGAATCTTTGTGTTTTTCTTTAATGTGTCTATATGCAAGAGATCTATACGCACGTGCTTCTAAAGGTGATAATTTTAAATCATCTTTTAGATAATCAAGTGATTCTTCAAAATATATATCTGCAGGTGATTGTTTGTGTTCTTTACCACCATACATTTCGGATTGTTCTGACATATTTGATTCTGAATTTTCTTGTATATTATTTACACTTCTAAATCCTTTTACTATATTATTTTTACCTCCATTTTGCATAAAACTATCAAATGTTTCTGTTGCTAATAAATCATTTCTTGAAAGAATATTAAAAGTATTTTTATTACCTCCGTCTTGATTAAAATTCTCAAATGTTTCTGTTTCTAAAAATTTATTTCTTGAAGGAATATTAATATTATTACCTCCATTTTGCATAAAACTATCAAATGTTTCTGTTGCTAATAAATCATTTCTAGATGGAATCATATTATTTAACATATTTATATATATATTATATAAATAAAAATATATAATATATGAATATTTTATTTATTATAAAATATTTTATTTTCCATATATATATAATATGAGTACAAATGATATTTCTACTATCATGGATTATATTAAATGCATGGTTAAAGAATTAGATGAATCACAAAAATCATATCCTGTTGATGTTAAATTTACAAATAATACACAAAAAGGAATAAGAGGAGATATATTAAAATTTTTAAAATTACAATGTTCACATGATCTAGATAAAAAAAATTCATCATGTGAAATTAAACCAGCTGCAAAAGTTGCCACGGCTAAAGCTAAAGCTGCTGCTCAAGAAAAAGTTGCAGCGGAAGCTGCTGCTGATGCAAGAGCTGCTGCTGAAGCTGCTGCTGAAGCTAAAGCACAAGCTGCTGCCAAAAAAGATGATGCCAAAAAAGCTGCTGAAGCACAAGCTGCTGCTAAAAAAGCTAAACTTGCTGCCGAAGCTGCTGCAGAAGCTTTGGCTGATGCTGCCAGAGCTGCTGCAGCTGCCGAAGCTGCCGAAGCTG
>Ga0214919_10010715_pt1 | contig 11555 bp, 10 predicted proteins | sample LL1503_MetaG_FD_177994 | JGI IMG/M metagenome (GOLD analysis project Ga0214919, IMG submission 177994) | Freshwater microbial communities from Lake Lanier, Atlanta, Georgia, United States - LL-1503 | ecosystem: Environmental > Aquatic > Freshwater > Lake | place: USA: Georgia | collected...
CTGCTCCTGTTGACCCTGCACCTGTTGACCCTTCGCCTGTTGAAGAGCCATTACCTGTAGACCCTGTACCTGTAGACCCTGTACCTGTTGACCCTTCGCCTGTTGAAGAGCCATTACCTGTTGACCCTTCGCCTGTTGAAGAGCCATTACCTGTAGACCCTTCGCCTGTTGAAGTGCCATTACCTGTAGACCCTTCGCCTGTAGACCATGTTGACCCTGCACCTGTTGAAGATACATTACCTGTAGACACTGCACCGGTTGACCCGGTAGTTGACACGGTAGTTGAACCACCTATGGACCAAGTAGGTGAATCACCTGCTGACCCATTACTTGACAATGTAGTGGACCCTACATCTGTTCAAGAGTTGCAAGAGACACCCATTCAAGAGGTGCAAGAAACACCTATTCAAGAGGTACAAGAGACGCCAGTTTCTCAGGAAGTCGCACAGGATACATTGGTTCAAGAATCACAAAACTAATATGAAATTTCCTCTTGTCTTTCATATCCCAACGTTTCATTCAAGTACAACACGATTATTTTTTTAGGCAATTCATATTGCTCAAACTCTTCTTCATTCAATTTCAGTACATGTTTCATTAATACACGAGCTGTATGCTTATGTGTTACAATCAATGGCGTCTGGTGTTCATTCAACGTAGACAATATATCATTTTCATAATAGGGCAACAATCGCTGCAATACATTTTCTTTCGATTCACCCGATTGTATCGTCTTAAAATAACAATTTTTATAAATGGGATATTTATTTTCCGTAGAATATTTCACCAAAGGCGGTTTCATGGTATAATTCGTACGCATCATGGTGGTAAACTTATCCCCATAAATATCGCGAATGTGTTGCCTAGGTACACCCTCCAAGGTACCGTAATGTTTTTCATTCAATCGCCATGAAGTATGAATGGGCATGTCACGGTACTCTTTTTGAATGAGTTGAGACGTTTCAATACATCGATGTAGAACGGATGTAAAAATAACGGTAGGATGAATATTCTGTTTCAACATGGAGTGTGCCATTTGTACGGCTTCCTTTCTACCATTATTGGTAAGGGGAATGTTCGTCCAACCGGTAAATTTACTATCTTGATTCCAAATGGATTCACCGTGACGCACAAGAATAATTCTTCGCATACATCAAAAGCGTTGTATATTTTTATATTCTTTTAGATTATGTGCTGGAATGAACATGTTAGTTTAAATACGTATGTATTCAGTGTAGGCATGCTTGCATTAATGATATATAACAATACATATACACCTTATAAGGTAGACGGATTTAATATGTATTGGTATTTTTTTATTTTATCGTTTTGCACCATGCAATTGATTGAATATTTTCTTTGGACAAATTTAAATGATAAAAAATTAAATTATTTATTTTCTGCTTTAGGTCAACTATTAATTGGACTTCAACCCATTGCATCGTTGTTTCTGTTAACGAATGAATCTATGCGTAACATCATGCTCTTTTTTTATTCTATATTTGTGGTGTTCATTTTTTTTACACATAAAAAAATATTCAAGACGACGGTTGAAAATGGACATTTGAAATGGTCATGGATTCCTATTCAACCGTATATTTATTTTATATGGATGTTCTTTTTATTGTTTAGTTTTGTAATCAATCGATATTATATTGCAATTGTATTAGCCATTCTTTTGTATATCATGACCAATTTTTCAAAAGGTACAGGTGGTTCTTTATGGTGTTGGAGTATTAATTTATCCATGATTTTTTATGCTATTTATTTGTTAATTTTTATGCCATTAAAAGAAATCACTTGTTAATTTTTATTATTTATTAGTATGCTTATGGAAATTGTCCTTGTAACGTTGTATGCTTCCGGAATCTATTTATTTTGGAGACCATTTTAGAAAAAAATAGTGCATCACAGTATGTTGCAGCCACTATGTATGCCAGCACTTATTTATTTAATGTATTTCTTGACACATGTCATTGTGGACATGTATAAAGAGCAATACAATAAAGCAATCATTGAATTTTTTATTGGGTGCATTTTTACTCTTTTGTTGAATTTACTTTGTAGCCAAGGATTAGGCATTGTTAGTTGGTTGATTGTCAGTATACCATTTATCTTGATGACCACTATTGCGACGATATTATTGGTAACTTTTCAATTAAACCCCGCAACGGGTGAATCCTTACAGACCGCCACAGCACCTACCGCCACCGCCCAGCCCACACAACCCACGACCACACCTACAGGCCAAGTCGCTCAGCCCGCACAACCCGCACAACCAGCACAGCCTGCACCGCCAGCACAGCCCGCACAACCAGGACAGACGCAACCATCGCAATATGCATATCCCATTGTAGCCCAGTATAGCGACGCACCTTTAGGATTTCAAAAAAATGAAAAACAATTTACACTCACGCCTACAAATTCATTGCATCTTTAAAAAATTGAAACGCATTACAGTCTCTACTTTCAAAATGGATTTCCACTTGGTTAAAGTCAAACATGCGCAGCATTACACGAAATACAAAAAGGTGATTTTTGAACGCGTCTTTTCGACGTTTGTGTTACCGAATGAAATTGAAAAATATTTATTTAACTTTATCGGCGTTTTCCCGTTGTTCGGCGACGCTCTAAGGCGTAAAGCAACCGGATTTGCGCGCGTGCCTTTTCAAGAGTTGTCGCTTTTGCATACGTACGGTTACGGCTCTTTACCGTATACAGAGGACGATTTGGCAACTTTCGAATCGTAAACGGCATAGAATTACGATTTATTTTACCTCCAACCGGTTCTAAAACAGGTTCATTTTCTTCTGGCTCTTCTTCTGTTGGATTACCAATTACTTCAACAAATGGTTTGTTATCAAATTCAATTATTACTGTATCATTTACAAAATTAAATTTCATTTTTTTGTCTATGTTGGATAAAAATGTTTTACTTACAGCCAATGGTACAAAAAATTCATCACCGACACGCGTATGACTTTCTATAATAGGTACGACAGTTTGACCAATTTGATACTGTTTATGATTTAACTCTTTTGCATTTGGAAGACAATTTTGTTCAAGCTTACAATCTTCTCTCCTTTTCGCACAAGTACCTACCGTTTTTTTCAAGAAATGTCTTCTTACAAATCGATATGCATGTGTTGTATTTATTGTACCATATTCATTAAAGGTTGGATGACCTTCTAATTTTAAAAAAATATAATTTTGTCCATTTTGTGAAAATGGATACCATTTTACATTTTTATCTGTTACTTTATCAGTTGCATTGGGTACACAACCATTACATAGTAATGTTATATTTATTCTACATTCATAAATCGGTTGAGATGGGTCTGTTAAAAATGAAGTGTGTGATTTAAACGACCCATTAATTTTAGTTGGATTGTATTTATTTAACAACGCAAGTAAAGACCCATCGTCTTCAATTACAAAGGCACCATTTGTAAAACAATATGGACCCAAATATTCATGTAAATTGGAAACGTAATCATTTAATTCATTTTTGATAATAATTGCAACAGATTTCGCCATAATTAAACACTAGAAATGATCTCGCCATTACGGTACACGAAGCACTTGAATGTTTGCTTTTTGGGTCTAGAGCAGTACACGTTGTTACTAGAAACCGTATTGAAATAAAGTAATTTATCACCGCCTGCTACTAAAATGAGATTATAGCAAAGGACACTATAAAGGGCGCCAAATACGCTACCAATCAAAATACCCTTTTTTTGTGTACAATTGGGGAACAATTGAAATTTCACCATCGTATCCATGATGAGAATACCTAAAAATCCTACGACTACGTAATAATTCCAATCATTATGCATCATCATGGGTTGAACCAAATAAATCATGGTAAACACAATAAAAAACGTAGACACGGACAGTTTTGGAAAATTCGTAAACAAAGGTATCAAGGGGTCCGCACAATTATCACCCGCTGCATACGTTGCTTTGATGACTTCTCCCGCAGGATTTTTGTCTGCTAACACATATTTTTGCATTAAAAGAATGATAAAAATACCGACCATGATGAACATTAACCAAATAAAAGCCTTGACATCTCCATTAAAGATAGATGTCAATAACATAAAACTACCAACAAATACAGGAGATAATTGTGCAAAATGTTTGATTTCTAGCATACTATATAAAGATAGAAATGGTTTTAGTAGTATGACAAAATTAAAAAATCTTGGAAACACGTGTTTTGTCAATTCCATCCTTCACTTTCTTTCTATTCCTGAACTACATCAATGGTTTACTACTGCAACGAAAGATTCACTCTTATTCCAAGAATACAAGGCCATGCATCAATTGATGATGGAAGGGCATGAAGGCATTGTACCCAATCGTTTTGTAGCCGTGCTGTATCACGTGCTACCATTTCGTCGATTTCAGCAAGAAGATGCACATGAATTATTATTGTATTTATTAGATGAAATACAATGTCCCTTGTTTCAAGGAAAAAAAATATCACACATTGATACCACTACGGTAGAAGAGCCTTTTTTTAGTTTAGAAGTACCTGTACGTCCTACCCTAGCAGAATCGATGCATGATTATCTTGCACCGGAAGAAGTAGAGTGGAAGGGTAAAAAAGTACAAAAATGGTATGAAATCATAGAATTTCCTACTTTACTTTGTATTACGTTGAAACGATTTGACAATCGAAATCAAAAAAATACATCCATGGTTCATATTCCTTTGGAAATGAAAGAGTATGAACTAGTGGCGATTTGTAATCATTATGGAAATACAAGAGGTGGACATTATACGGCCATGGTGAAAAAAGACAAGTGGTATGAATGTAACGATGAAATCATTCAACCCTGTCACCCAAACACCAATCATGCCTATTGTTTACTGTTTAGGAAAAAAACTGTGTAAATATTATGAACCCGATTTATGTAGTCCTACCCATGTTTATTGTGTTTTTTATTATACTTTGTACCATTAATCAATATACGGCATTAGAATGGGTCCTTTTCTTATGTTTTGTTTGTATTATTGGAATCGTTGGAACACAATACTTTTTAGGGGTAGAATTAACCACTACCTTATCCTCCCTTTTTGAAGACCCAAAAGTCAACATTGATATTGTAAACGATAAAGACGAGAAAGACAATGCAGACGATACAAACACCATTCCCGGCACAAAAGGACCGGAAGCATACCACATTTATGGAAATTTTGATTATTCCATGTCAAAATCCATATGTAAAGCGTATGATGCAAAACTAGCAAGCTTATCTCAAATTAAAGATGCCTATGACAAAGGCGGCGAATGGTGCGATTACGGATGGTCAGAGGATAAAATGGTTCTTTATCCTACCCAAGAAGAATCCTGGAAAAAGTATCAAGAGGGTAAAAAAGACCAATGCGGAATACCCGGCGTCAACGGTGGATACAATCGTCGCTTGAATCAACGATTAGGCGTAAATTGTTATGGTGTAAAACCTCCGGGTAAAATGCCGCTCCAAGTATCTCCCGTAGAAACCAAACCGTATATACCAAAACAAGGTACCTTAGCACCATTTAATTATAAAGCATGGAGTCAATTTTAAATTGGTTCTGCACCATGTGTATTTTCCGTATTGTACTTAAATTGTAAATGTACGGGACTTTGTGTTTGTATCAACGGTACTATATTTTGCACTAATTCTTCTTCTAAGGTTTCTTGAAATTGATTTTGTGGAGTAAAGTCACCATCGGCAGGTAATTGTGGTTGAATGTATCGTATTTTGTTACTTTGCATGGCTTGATACGATGCGATTAAACCAATGACTCCTAAAATAGGCGATTGTGTAAATAAATAAAACACAAAAAACAATAAAACAATGGTTACGGGAACTTTCCCTAAGGATTGAATCTGTGTCGGCACTTTTACATCCATCAAAATGATGATGCATAGTAAAATAAGCGTAATTGCATGTAAAAGGTTCATAGTGTAAGAAAGTATTTTTTTTAAAATTGACTTGCCTTTTTCTTTTGAACCGTAAAATGTTTCTCGGTTCAAAAGGCTACACCATTCCTAAAGAATTGTTAACTCCCATTCAACATCACGAATTACGCCGTAAACTTACCTTTAAAGTACGCCAAGAATACGGCGAAGATAAAGAATTCAAAGCATGGCGTGAATCGCCTCACAAAGTATACGTCCCTCGCTTTTATGGTCTTTCCGTTTATGGCGACGCCCCTTCCCGTATCGTAGAGGGCAAATCCATTCAACTAGACTTTCACGGAAGCATACGCCCAGAACAAGTAGGTGCCGTCGATTCCTTTTTAGCCGCAAAATGTGGACTGCTAGAATTACCTTGTGGATTCGGCAAAACCATTGTTGCCCTACATCTCATTCATCGCATTGGACTAAAAACGCTCGTCATTGTACATAAAGAATTCTTGCTAGAGCAATGGATTGAACGTATCCATGAATTTCTTCCTAAAGCCACGATTGGACGTATACAGGGTGATACGATGGATGTCAACAAAGACATTGTCATTGGAATGTTGCAAAGCATTTCTATGAAAACGTACCCGAAAGAAATCTTTGACGGATTTGGATTTACCATCATTGATGAAACGCACCACATTGCAGCAGAAGTATTTAGTAATGCATTGTTTCACATTGTTACGCCCTACATGCTGGGTCTTTCTGCAACCATGGAACGTAAAGATGGTCTCACAAAAGTATTCAAGTTGTTTTTGGGGGAAGTCGTCTTTTCTGCCAAACGAGAACGTACGACGGTATACGTTCACAAAATTCTATATACGACACCGGATGCAGAATTTAATGAAGTCGTGTTAAATTTTCGCGGGGAAACCAATTATACGAGTATGATTAAAAAAGTAAGTGAATACAATGACCGTAAAGATACCATTATTCGAATCATGGAAAAATTATTGGCGATGCCAACGACTGGTCAAATCATGGTATTGGCGCATACCAAAGCATTGTTAGCCTATTTACATGATGCGATTCTATACCGTAAATTAGGAACGGTTGGCTACTACGTAGGCGGGATGAAACAAGCTACGTTGAAAGAAACGGAAACCAAAAAAATAGTGTTGGCAACGTATGCCATGGCGGAAGAAGCCTTGGATATAAAGACGTTGACAACACTGATACTGGCAACACCAAAGACGGATGTTACCCAAGCAGTAGGGCGTATTTTGCGCGTGAAACATGAGAGGCCAACGGTGATTGATATTGTAGACCCGCATCCTACGTTTCAAAATCAATGGGCGAAGCGTCGCGCCTTTTACAACAAACAAGGGTACACGATAGAAACGGGAATTTAACCTTTGTATGAGTCATATTTCTTGAACATATCTTCTAGGGTGTCACTTACTGTCTCTGGTTCAAACGGTTCTGCAGTTAATAAATAGATTATATAGTTATTTATTTCTGTTATATATTGCGTTCTAGCTTTCTCGTTCATTTTTTTATATTCTTCTATAAACAATAAAACACGGTTTTTTGTTTTTTCACGTAATAATTTTATATTTCTTTTCATAAAGTGTTCGTTTAAGTCATCCATTCTTTTTTTCACTTCTTTTAATTTTATTCCTAATTGTCTATCTATTTCTTTAGGTGATAATAATTTTGATGTTGCTAAATCATATAAAAAATAAAAATCATTATGCATGGATTGTTTTATGTGGGGTTGTTGACTTTGTAAAAGAGTATGTAAACGTGTATATTCCTCAATGTAGGCTGGGTTTAATTTTTTTTTTAAATCATCCATTCTTTTGGCTTCTTCTTGTTGTGCAGTGAATATGGCTTTTTCTTCTCTTATTTGTTGAATCGTTTTTTTCTTTTCTTTCGTCGATACATCCATAGCTGTATTGGGTACAGCTTGATTGGCTCGAATGGCTTCGGCGAGTGCTTCTTCTTCCTCCGCTGTATTCGGTTCACGTTTTTTTGTTTTTCCTTTTTGTTTTTGGTCTTTTTGGAGTTCTTTTGGTGCTTGCGCTTTTTTTGCGGCTTCTTGCGCTCTTTTTTCCTCTGCTTCTTGTGCTCTTTTTGCCTCTTCTGCTTCTTTTCGTAGTTTTTTTTCGTTTTCTTCTAAGGCTTCCAACTCACCTTTTAATCGTAATATTTTCGTTTTGATATCACCCATACGCATTGACTCCTCATAAAGATGTTTTTTGTGTTGATTCATATCTTTTAATGCCTGGATTGCTGCATCATTCATTCCCGTAATTTTATTTTCTTTTTCTAATGTTGCTATGAATACTTCCGTTTCTTTGTATACTTTTATAATGAGCTCATAGTCTGGGTTAAATGATAACAGTAAAGGTGAAAGTTCTTCTTCTATTCTACGTATGTTCGTTGCATTCTCATGTTTCGTTTTTGGATTTTCTTTTTCTGGCCTTTCTTTTTCTTCTTTTTCTTCTTTTGTATAGATTTTTATGTGTTCTTCTAGGTTCACTAGTAAATCACTTACTAACTCAATTGAGGCTTCATGCTGTTTATAAATCTCTGTGTCGGGTGGATAACCTTTTAAATCTTCCCTTCTTTTTTCAACTGCAGTACGTAGAGGTTGCATGACAAGGGAAACGTCATAAAATGCTACTTTAACATCCTCTTTATCCATCATTTCATCTAGTTTGGAACGAATCGTTTCGTAATCACGTAAGAGCTCGGGTTTACTTCCATATTGATATTCAACCCCTCTTACGGTAAGGATGATAGTTCCGCCGCGTTTGATTACCCCCAAACGATTGAGAAACGTTGCTTCTGCACTACTATATTGAGAATGATTGCTATTGGAATCGGCGCTTTGTGAAGTAGATACCCATTTACCATGTTGAAAGTCAGTCCCGCCACCTCTTGTTCGTTTTCTTTTTATTTTTCTATGTCTTGTTTTCATACTATAGCTACAGGTTTTTGGTTGTACATCATGAGCTTAATGTCTTCTATTCTATGCAAATGCACGTCTTTTCTTTCATTCTTGATATATTGATAAAACTTTTCTCTTAATTCAGGGTCTTGTTCAACCCATTCTTCCAACAAGGCTTCTTTGTGATTATAAATTTTATCTAACTCTTCTTTTAATACCGTATTCCATTGTGTCCCATCATAAATACTCATGTACTTGTCTTTTAAATTGGTGATGCAAAGATTTTTATTTTCTGGTTTCATGGGATTAAAATGAATTTTTTCAATCAAGCGTTTCACACCATCTGGTTGTTTTACACAAAAAGCATAATCTTTTGTAGTCAAATGAGACGTATCCGTATCCTTGTACGGAAGAATGTAGGTGTTGTTTTGAATGTTGATGGTATTGTTGTTTGTATTGTTGGTAGTATGATTGGGTTCTAAACGACATAGTAATTTTTGTTGTAGCTCAATTGTTTGTTGTTGTTTTTCAATCATTTTTTCAAACAGTTTTTCTTTGCTTTTCTTTACTTGTTTTAGTTCTTTTTCTGCTTGTTTTAATTTTAGAGTTTTATAACGTAATTCTGGATTGTCTTTTGTTTCTTTACATCTGTAGTTTATATGTTTTCGCATTGATTCATCTGACTTGAATACCTTTTCACATTTTTTACATGTAAGTTCGTCTGTTATCACATTTGGTAAATTTTGGACTCTCATTTTTTTATCATGTTTACTAGACATCAAATGTCTAGTGTAATTACACTTGATTTCAGTAAAGTAATTACATGCTTTACATTCCAATAGTTCCATAGTTATACTATGTATCGTTATTTTAAATTTTAATTTAAATCTTAATTTAAATATGATAATAAATCATTTATAAAGTTTATTAAAATTTAATAGATAGCCTATATTTTTGGACTCACCGATAAAAAAATGATAGGCGAAAAAAAGATAGAGAGAAAAAGTTTTTGGGCCATGATAAAAAATTTTTATACATTTGGCCTAAATTGAATAGTACACGTATTCCTTTATAAAATGTCCTTTTGCATTTACTATTCTTTTTCGGAGTAGCCGGCATTTTTTTATAAAGACTTTCATCATAAAGTTTTATTCTTGATAAACACGAAATATGGACAAAAGAATAAATACTAAAAAGAGCCGATTTATACTTTTTGGTGTCAATATTTTAAACTTTTACCCTTTTGATTACATCATGATACGTATGAAAAAAACCTTTTTCATTCATAGGTATAAAAAGTATAAATCAAAATATTATTTCGCCTATCTTTTAATATTCTAAATCGCTTTCTTCAACACCTTCAATTCATGAATCCATATTTGTTCTACCGTCATGGCCGTCAGCTTCGCCACCTCTTCTTGTATCTCTCGAAACTCCTTCTCCAACGCCTCTACTTTTTCTTGCGTCACGCTATCCATCGGCATCTTTGTCAAGTACGAATACGACTCTTCACGCATTTCAATCGCAAGTGCCTCCAACTCCTTGTACAGTACATCCTGCTTCTTGTTTCGCAAATCTAGCTTGCCGGATAACACTGCACGAATGTACTTGACCTTTTGTTCCACCTTGTGCAACATGTCCCGCAATACTTTCAACTGGTGTACCTTACGCTTCTCATAGGTTGCATACCGTACGTCATAAAACTCTTCCATGATATCATTGATTTCTGCATACTTTTTCAAATGTTCCTCTGCATCGAATAAATTCATGTTGCTAATGGAAAGGGTTGTCGTCAACTTGAGTACTTTTTCAACGTCCACGTCTGCCAGTAGACGAATTGACATGTCTACGACTTTATCGGTAGAATTATCCGTGTACTCTTTGATGGTCACGCCAATTTGTGACTCTAGAAATTCCTTGTACTCTACGGTCCATACACCAATGGGAAGTTCGGTCAAGTGAACCACCAATTCCTTTTTACTGTAGACGCCCTTGACGATATATTTGCCCTGTTTCAATTCAATCGTACCTTGAAATCCGCGATAATGAGGTAGCAAGTTCAGCTTATCATCAGAGCCTTCCAGTCTTTCCACCAAATAATCAATCAATTGAATGGGATGATAACACAAGACGTTGGTGCTTGTACCGGTACCAATGCCGCGACATCCATTCACCAGTACCATGGGTAAAATCGGCACGTAGTATACGGGTTCAATGGGGTCACCGTCATCGTGGTTGTAATCCAGAACGGCATCGTCTGCCTCTGGAAAGATGAGACGCGTATAAGGTGACAATTGTGTAAAGATGTACCTTTCACTTGCAGAATCTTTACCGCCTTCCAACCGAGTACCAAATTGACCGTTGGGTGTAAGTAAATTCAAATTGTTGGAACCACAAAAGTCTTGCGCCATATTTACAATGGTTCCATTTAAACTGGCTTCACCGTGATGGTAGGCCGAATGCTCAGATACGTACCCGCTGAGCTGTGCAACCTTAATTTCTTTGGTTAATTTCTTTTTAAAGACACCGTACATGATTTTACGTTGACTTGGTTTAAATCCATCTACGACACTGGGAATCGACCGTTTGCAATCATAAATGGAAAAGTGACTGAGTTCATTATCAATGAATTGACTGTACGAAATCGTACGGTGCGTCGTGTCAAGAAAGACGTCTTTGGAATACGCTTCCAACCATCTC
>Ga0214919_10010716_pt1 | contig 11555 bp, 10 predicted proteins | sample LL1503_MetaG_FD_177994 | JGI IMG/M metagenome (GOLD analysis project Ga0214919, IMG submission 177994) | Freshwater microbial communities from Lake Lanier, Atlanta, Georgia, United States - LL-1503 | ecosystem: Environmental > Aquatic > Freshwater > Lake | place: USA: Georgia | collected...
ATATTGACATTTTACCTAAACAGGAAACTTGTAATTATGACTTTGAATATTATCCAACACATCTTTGTCCGAATTTGAACCTAAAACTAGGCCGCCCAAATTTAAAACCATACCCACATTGGATTGGAGGCGCTTTTAAAATAAGTAAAAAAGATTTTATAACGACAAATGGATTTAGTAATGATTATTGGGGTGGTGCATTTCATTGGATTGATTTTCTTTATAGAATGCAAAAACATAAATTGCTTCCATCTAAAAGATTCTTTACTAAAAATATTTTTAAACCACATATTTTAACAGATATAAAAGAAGTAAGCAAGTTTATTAAAAAAACAATATATCCATTTATTTCAAATGAAAATAATTGTTGTTTTATTAAATCAAACAAAACTACCGATTATATTTTTGAAGATTCTTTTACAATTTCAATGAATGTTTATATAAATGATAATCAATCTAATGATGGTTGTATCATAGGTAAACAGGGGTATGATATGGGTATCTATATTATGAAAAACGAAGCAATTGTTGTAAAATTATGGGGTAGTGAAGGTGAGTATTATCAAATTTGGTACCCACATCGCATGTACACAAACCAATGGATTAATTTATCTGTAAAATTGGATATGGATACTAAAAAATTAAAATTATACATAGATGGAAAAATAGTAGCAACTACCGATGTAACATCTGAATATTTAATGGATTTAAAAAACAAAGATTTATGGATTGGTAGTTTAGCATTTAAAGATGCATTTGAAGGAAAGATATCAAATTTATTATTATTTGATTATAGTTTATCTGATTCTGAAATTTTAAAATTATATACGGATGGTTATAAAACCAATGACGGAATTTTAAATACAAACTTTGAAGCTTCAATTGCAATATCATATGATAAGAAATTTGGAGATTTTTATGTAGACGAATCTAAATCACATTCCAATGCAAGAATTATTGCAACCGGTATACATCAAGACATATTTTCAGAGGAATTAAACTTATCTTATGAGTTTGATATGCCAGAAGTTTCAAATGGACGGTTCGAAATTTTGGAAAATTCAAAAAAATTCAGTAACTTAGATAATTACCAATGGCAAAGTAAAGATGAATCATTTGCCGAAAATGAAAATATATTCTTTTATGAAATTGCAACCAATCAATTAAATACTGATAAATTTGGACTAAATACATTATCATATGATTTAGTATCAACGGAAGAAATAAAAACAAATGTATATAAACATCAAATTAAAATATAAAAATAAATGTCAAAATTAAAGTTACAAAATGACTCTACACCGGATACTTCTTTAGAAAGTGTAGTATTAGAAACAAGAAAAGTAAAAGCATTAGAAAAAATTGCAAATTCATTAGACGCACTAACAATATGGTTTGAAGAAATCAACAAATCGGAATGGAGTGATAGAGTTGCATATTATCTATATGAATTTTATAACATGGCCAAAAATAATACACCAAACATAGATGGAAGTATCGAACCAACTACTATATCAGAAGATGGAGAATTGCCACCACCTCCAAGAAAAGTTAGGCCTAAAAAAGATATTGAAAAAGTATAATACTAATGAAATTAGGAATAATAGTACCATATAGAGAACGAGAGTCTCATTTAAAAAAATTTTTAGATGGAATTAAAACATATTTTAAAACACAAAGTTTAAAGTATGAAGTTATAGTAGTTGAACAATTAGATGATAAACCATTTAATAGAGGTAAACTATTGAATATAGGGTATATTAAAGCTAAAGAATTGGGTTGTGAATATATTGTATTTCATGATGTAGATATGATACCAATTGAAGTAGATTATTCTTATTCGGAATTACCAATGCACTTAGCTACTAATTTTGAATTGGAATATGATAAATCAAAGAATTTAATATTTGATGATTATTTTGGTGGTGTAACCATGTTCACATCTGATATTTTTGAAAAAATAAATGGATATTCTAATTTATATTGGGGATGGGGATTTGAAGATGATGATTTACTATTTAGAGTAAGTGAGAAAAAAATCCCAATTGATACAAAGATAATTGGCAAAAATGAAGTAAAAAAACTTTATGGCCTTTCTTTTAATGGTGAAGATTCTTATATTAAAATACCAAAAAAAGACCTATTAGATTTTAAAAAAGATACATCTATTTTAATAAGTTTTAAACCAGATGATATCATTTCAAATCCAAATAATGACTACGATGAATATACTGTATTTTCTATCCCAGGATATGATACAAGTATTTCATACAATTCATTTAGAAGATATAAGATTGATTTTTGGGACAATACCGATACTTGCACATCAATCAATTCGGAAATATTAACAAATCATTTTACACAAATTTGTTTAACATACGAATATGAAACAAATAGAATTTCTTTTTATAAAGATGGAGAATTGGTAGATACAAAGCAATTAAAAGAAAATCCAAAAGATTATTCAAGTGAAAAATATTTTTATTTAGGAATTGGTTCTCCTGATAGAGATGAAAACAAAAATTCATTTTTTGGTTTGATATCTGAATTTGCAATTTACGATTGTCTATTAAAAGAAAAAGAAATTAAAATACTTTCAGAAAATATATTAGAAAATTCATTATTAGAAAACTTTAGAGCTTACAAATCGGCAAACAATTTAAAACTATATTATGATTTTAAATTTTATAAAAACAATTCATTAATAGATTTATCATTTAATAATAATGGTGGTGAAATTAATAATTCACACTTTGTAAAATCTCAAGAATCATTAGGAAAAGAAATGGTTGTTCCATATAGAAGAAAATCTTTATTCAAACTACTATCACATAAATCAAATAGTTGGAATGAAAAAAATTGGGTTCATAAAGAAACAAGAACAAATCAATTGAGATTTTTAAACCAAATTAAAACAAAATTATATGATACTAATAAAGACGGTTTAAATAATTGTACTTATCAAGTATTAAATGATATAAAGATTGCTAATTACCACCACCTTTCAGTTTTATTATAATGGCTCACAAGTTAGGAGTATGCGTACCATATAGAAATAGAGAGGAACATATGAATCAATTTGTTCCACACCTTTCGAATTTTTTAGATAAGAAAGGAATCGACCATACTATATACATTGTTCATCAAAGAGATGAGTTTTTATTTAATAGAGGTTTGATGAAAAACATTGGTGCAAAACAAGCATTTGATGATGGATGTGACTATATTGTTTGGCATGATATCGATATGATTCCTGAAGATGATACTTGTGATTATTCTTACCCAGGAGAAACACCAAAACATATAGCAGTACAAATTTCACAATCCGATTATCAATTAAAATACCAAGAATATTTTGGTGGAGCAGTATTATTTACAAAAGAGCAAGTTGAAAAAACCAATGGTTATTCAAATGGTTATTGGGATTGGGGAATGGAGGACGATGATTTGTTTTGGAGATGTGTTAAAGAGGATTTAGTTGAAAGAAGTGTAATTGATTATGCAAAAGTAAAAAATGTAGGAATATTTAATGGAGTAAATTCTAATATAAAAATTCCAAACAAAGAAAATTTAAGATTAGGAATATCTAATTCGCATACTATTTCAGTTTTAGTAAAAGCAGAACAACAAATAGAAAAAGTACCAATTTGGTTAATAGGTGATGCAGAAAGAAAATTTGTAGAATATCCAATCTTTAGAAAACCAGGATATGATTGGGGGTTGTCTTTTAATAATAGTAGAGCATATACTGCAATGTTATGGAATTCACATAGAGAACACATTTATCAATGGTTTAAAAGATATGAAGGTGAATGGACCTGGGTGACTATGGTTGTTGATGATTTAGAAAAGAAGATGCATTTTTATTTAAATGGAAATGAAAGTGATGCAAGAAATGGAACTGGAACCGAATCTCCAATTGATTATAATTATAATTTAAAAAGATATGGAACTGAACCATTTTTTATAGGACATACTCCAACGGTTGAACCATTTCAACCAAATTCATATTTTAAAGGTGAAATCGCAGATATAAAATTTTGGGATAGAGCATTAAGTAAAGATGAGGTTTCTATGTTACATAAAGAATATTCAACAAATGGTTTAATATTACATTATAACTTTGACGAAATTGCCGAAGATAAATTTATAATAGACCAATCGGATGTAAACGATGGTATTTTGAATAATGTAGAAATAACTGAAACTGAAATACAAATACCACATACAATATTACCACATAGAAGAGTTGGTAAGTTTTTTTGTTTACCACATGAAACGGAAGGTTTGATTAATGTAAATGGTATAGACAAATGGGCAAAAGGAGAAACAACAGCTGCAAACGAAAGACGATATGTTTTAGAAATGCAACAAAATAAAATAAATTATAAAACCGATGGAATTAATAATATGAAATACAAATATATCAGCACAGAAAGAATATTTGGGAATCATAAAATGATTAATGTTCATTGCATAAAATAAAACAAATGGCAGACGAAAAAAGAGCATTCTCAGAGAATCCAATATATTTGAGAGTAAAAGATGAGTTAAATGAAGTTGGACCTGGTATGTGTTTGGCAAAATGGACACAAGTAACTTTACAATTACAAAGTGGCCACAATCACTCATGTCATCATCCTAGAACTCATAAAATTTCTGAAACGGAGATTGCACGAAATCCATCGGCACTTCATAATACACGCTATAAAAAACTTCGTAGAAAAGAAATGTTACAAGGTAGTAGACCAACCGAATGTGATTATTGTTGGAATGTAGAAGATAGTTCGGATAGATTTAGTGATAGAATTTTTAAATCAGGAGAAAGCTGGTCTTATCCATTTATGAAAGAAATCGTAGAATCTGATTGGAGAGAAGATTATAATCCAAAATATGTAGAAGTTGCTTTTAGTAATGCATGTAACTTTAAATGTTCATATTGTGGCCCGGCATATAGTTCAAAGTGGGTAGAAGAAATTGAAGAATTTGGTGCATACCCAACATTGGATAAATTTAATTCAGTAGATTGGATGAAGCTTGAGGATAAAATGCCAATTCCATATAAAGACGCAAATCCATATGTAGACGCATTTTGGAAATGGTGGCCTGAATTATATAAAGATTTACATACGTTTAGAATTACAGGTGGAGAACCTTTAATGAGTAAAGATACTTGGAAAGTTTTAGATTATATTATAGACCATCCAAATCCAAACACCGAACTTAAATTAGCATTTAATTCTAACTTAGGAGTTCCTGATGCATTGATTGATAAATTTATTGAAAAATTAAAAAAAATAGAAGATGGTGGAAAAGCAAAGGAAGTTGTAATTTTTACATCATGTGATACTTGGGGTGAGCAAGCAGAATATATTAGAACAGGATTAGAATTTAATCGTTTTTGGAATAATGTAAACAAAATACTTACGGCTTGTCCTAGAGTTATTATTACATTTATGTCAACTTATAATGCATTGAGTTTATTTAATTATGAAAAATTAATTCACAACATTTATAATTTAAAAGACGAATATGCATCATCGGATAGATATTGGAATTCGGCAGTGTTTTTGGACTCATCATATTTAAGATACCCAACACATCAAACTGTACAAGTTCTTCCATTTGACTTGGCTAATTTAATATTAGACCAAGCAAAATTGATTACATATTATGCAGCACCATCGTTTGACCATAGGCACGTTGGATATAGTGATGTAGAAGTTCAGAAAGTAAAAAGAATTTACGATTGGATGTTAGCACCACAGGATTCTCAACAACAAATGAAAAATAGATATAGTTTTTATCAATACTTTAGTGAGCATGATAAAAGAAGAGGAACTAATTTCTGTAAAACATTCCCAGAATTAGAAGAATTTTATAACTTCTGTAAAACAATACAATTATGAGTTTAAGAATAGGAAAAGAAGATATATACTTTATACTTCCGGAAAGTAGATACGCAGTATCAACAAGAATTGACAAATATATGGAGGAAGATTTTACATTATATGTAAAAGCAAAATCTATAAACGAATCATTAGAACATGAGAAGGAAGCATTTTTATTTGCAAGAAATGGAATGCATTCTGGTATTAGTTTTTATAAAGATAAGTTTGATGAAATTTGTATATCGTTTACATATTGGTTTAAAAACAAAGAAGGTAAAGGAGAAATCGGACAAGTATATTATAGATTAACTGCTGAACAGGCAAACGAATCAAATGAATATATAATGATTTGTGATAACTTTGTAGATAGAAAAATAGATTGTTATGTTAATAAAGAATTGGTTGGAACTATATCATTTAATGGTATGGATAAACAATCGTATGAAAATGGATTTTATTGGTTAGGATGTGGTAGTATGATTGGTCCAGAAGAACATAGATGTATTGGTGATTTTGAATTTGATACATTATTTTTACTTAACAAAAAAATAGAAAGAACGGAAATTGATGATTTATTGGAAAATTACAATGGAAAATATTCAACAACGGTACATGAAGATTTAAAAAAATTCAAATCGGATTATTATTTAAAAAAACACTTTGCATTCTTTTGTGATTTCAATCAAAGAAATAGATATAAAGTTTGGGATATGAGTTTTAATGGTAATAACCCACAAGTTTATTTAGAAGGTAATATTTATTTTTAAAGTTATGAAAGTTTTAATTACAGGTGGTGCAGGTTATTTAGGTTCGGTATTAGTTGGAAAACTATTAGAACAAAGTTATGAAGTAATTGTTTTGGATAAATTATTATTCAATCAAACTTCATTATTACAATACACATCAAAATCTAAATTTAAATTTATATATGGTGATGTTCGTAATGAATCATTGTTAGAAAAACTTTGTAACGAAGCAGACATTATAATTCCATTAGCTGCAATTGTAGGATTTCCTGCATGTGCGCAAGACCCTAAATTAGCAAAAGAAATTAACTTTCAACAAATAGTAAATATAGTTAAATTTACAAACGGAAAAGGTAAAAAGATTTTATATCCAAACACAAATAGTGGGTATGGTTTAAGTACCGGTCAATTAGAATGTACCGAAGAATCACCACTCACTCCAATATCGGTTTACGGACAAACGAAATGTGATGCTGAAAACTTTTTAAGAACATCAACCGATGCAATCATATTTAGACTAGCAACTGTCTTTGGAGTTTCACCAAGAATGAGAACTGACTTATTAGTAAACGATTTTGTTTATAAAGCAATAACGGACAAATATATTGTTGTATTTGAAAAACAATTTAAAAGAAACTTTATCCACATACAGGATGTAGCATTTACTTTTTGTTTTATGATTCAACACTATGACAAATATAAAAGTGAAGTTTTTAATGTAGGATTAAGTAAAGCAAATCTTTCAAAACAAGAGTTGTTAGAAAAAATACAATCTCATGTAAAGGACTTTGCAGTGGTCTACGATGACTATTACGAAGACCCCGACAAGAGGAACTACATTGTATCAAACGATAAGTTAGAAGCAACAGGATGGGGCCCACAATGGGATTTAGATAGAGGTATTAAAGAACTTATAATGGCATATCAAATGATTGTTCCAAAGATGGGTTTTGAATTTAGAAATGGTTTCCCTTTAGGATACGCAAATCAAACATAATATGAGTAATAAATGGGATGAGTTTAAAATAACTCCATCAAAAAAATTCGGTTATGAAGTACCAACATATACTCCATCAATTTATAGAGAATATAGAGGTGAAATATTTACAACTTTTCATTCAAATGAACATCCTATAATTACAAAAATAGGTGAAGGAAACGAAGTACATGGTAGATTCTCAAAATCATACAAAGGTGTATTGAGAGGATTGCATTACGATAATAAGACTTGGAAACTAGTGCAAGCCGTAGTCGGTGATATTTACCTAATTGTTTTGGATATGAGAAAAAATAGCCCTACCTTTGGAGAGTGGGAATCATTTATGATAACTGAAAAAGATAGAAATCAAGTATTAGTTCCACCGGGATTTGCAAATGGACACTATGCATTAACTGATTGTATGTTTCATTATAACTTATTTTATAAAGATGGTTATGTGGATGCAGATGAGCAAGGTGTGGTTAAATGGAACGACCCTGAATATCAAATGGAATGGCCAACTAACAATCCAACATTACAAAAAAGAGATAAATAAAAAATTAAAATATTAGATGAAAATATTAATATTATATATACCACGTAGTGGAACTAATTCAATAACAAATTATTTTTTGAAACAAAATCCCAACTATGAATATTTTAATCAACCATTTACTCATTACAAAGAACCTGGAATTAAAAAAATATCATACGAAGAATGTATCAAATATGAAAATGTTTTGGTAAAAAGTGACATAGATAATTTTAGCTTGTTAAAAATTAATAAACAAACAATCATAAAAGACTTTGATAAAGTGTTATTAATATCTAGAAAAAACAAAAGAGACCAGGCCATTAGTTCGATTGTTGCGGGAAATAATGAAAATTTTTTAGATAAAACTAAAAGAAAATACTACTTAGATGGAATAAGTGAAGAAAAGATAAAACAACAGGAAGATGCGTTTATATACTGGGAAAATGTATTATTTCAATTAAAAGACTCATTATTTCGTTTTTTTTATTATGAAGATTTATTTTATGGAGATTTCTCTGAATTATTTCATTATTTGGATATTAATCATATCGATGAAGATTTTAAAAACATCTTAGATAAAAACAATAAGTATAATATAGGGTACTATCTTAGTAAAACAAACCAAACAATACTTTAAATGAAACATTTAAAAAATATATTTAAATATATAAGAAATAATTCAATATTACAAAAAAAAGATAGATGATAAAAAATTTAGAACAATATCCAATAGTAAGAACAGAAACAGAAATTGGATGGACAACAGAAAAACTTATTCGTTTTGAAGAAAGAATTGTTGAACATTGGAGTAATGCAAAAATAAGAGGCCCTATTCATTTATCGAATGGAAACGAAGAACAATTGATTGAAATATTTAAAAGAGTTTCGGAAAACGATTGGGTATTTAGTACATGGCGTTCACATTACCATTGGTTATTAAAAGGAATTTCGGCCGACTATGCGGAAGCACTTATATTAGATGGTAAATCTATTACATTGTGTAACATAGACGATAAATTCTATGCATCTGCAATTGTAGGAGGAACATTATCAATTGCATTGGGAGTAGCAATGGGAATTAAACAAAAAGGTGGAGATGAAAAAGTATTTGTATTTGTGGGTGATATGTCATTTGAAAGTGGTATATTTTATGAAGTTCACAAATACGCAAGAAACTTTGATTTACCAATTATATTTATAGTTGAAGATAATGCAGTTTCAACTTATACTCCAACCGAAGCAACTTGGAATATTAAAAGAGAAGTACCATCTGATGTAATTCATTATACTTATAAATCAAAATTTCCACATTACGGAACTGGTAAGTGGATAGCATTTTAATTATGATAACATTAGCATTTGATAGATACGATTTTAAAAGAAAAACCCAATACCCAAATGGTTGGAATATTGAATTATACAAATATGCCGATACATTAGATGTAAGTGATTATTTTCAAATTGTAAGAAATAAATTTATATTAGCATCAAATCACTCCGAATTAAGAGGAAATGCACTAAATAGGTTAGACGGAAAATATATAATATTAGATAAATTGGATATAAAAAATTATGATGGTGAAACATTATTTTATCCAATAGAAATATATGGTAGTCACAACCATTTTAATGAACCTAAAATATATAAAACCCATGATGATATTGAATATAATGTAAATTTTATAAATGTAATTTCAACAGAATCAATTGAATTGGCTAAATTAAATAAATTATATTTTGTTTTTAATATTTCACATGAACCATTTTCAGATTTAAATTTTTTAAAAGAATTTTCAAAACAAATAAAATCAATTGGTTTAAAAGAATCAAATTTTATATTTTTTGTAGGAACATCGAATTTATTAGAATTATATCCTCAAATTAAAGAAATGGATTTTATTTTTTATTTTGAAAACAATTTATTAATATCAAGTTGTAAAAAAGTTGAAGATTTAAAGATATGTCCAAATCACAAATTAGGATATAAAACGGAATGGTTAAAATCTTCGGATATATTAAATAAAAGAAAAAAATATTTTGTTTGTCCAAATAGAAATTCAAATAAACCACATAGACATACATTAGGATGTTTTTTTGAAGCTGAAAATTTATGGGATAAACTATACTGTTCGTTTCTTCAAAAATATAATACAAAAACTAAATTTATCGATGGATTATCGGAAAAATTGATTAATAAATTTGCAAAAGCTCTTCCTAATTTTGTAATAAAAACTCCAATTGAAATGGATACGGAAAATTTGAAAGAACATGAAAAAGAATCATTTGAAGTAACCAGAGCATTTAAAAAAGAAATTTATACCGATTCATACATACACATTGTTACGGAAACAAATTTTTCTAATGATATATTTCCAACGGAAAAAATAATAAATCCTATGATAGTTTTACAACCATTTATTTTATTTGGAGCTCCTGGATATTTAAAGTATATAAAAGAATTGGGATTTAAAACATTCAATGGGTTTATAGATGAAAGTTATGATGATGAATATAATGATGGTAAAAGATTTGAAATGATATGTGATGAAATAAAAAGATTATCAGAATTATCTTTGGAAGAAATTCATAATTGGTATATTTCAATTATTATACCTATATTAGAATACAATAGAAATTATGCATTAAAATTTGCAAAAAAATCAATGTTTTTAGAAAATTTAGAAAAATACAAATAAAATGGAATTTACAGGAAAAAAGGTTATTATAACCGGAGCAAATGGCTTGGTAGGATTACCAGCAGTTAAAAAAAGTTTAGATGAAGGTGCTGCAAGAGTATACGCAGTAGACCTTAAAATTAGTGATAACCTTAAATGGTTACAATCTCAATATGGAAGTGATAGATTGGTGTTAGTTAAAACTGACCTCACATATCTTTCTCATTGTGAGGATTTATTCTCCGGAGAGAAAATTGATATTGTTTTACATATAGCAGGTGTTAAAGGTTCACCAGCAAGGTCTTCGACCCAACCCGCAGATTATCTATTTCCAATGTTGATGTTCAATACCAATATGATTAAAGCATCGTTTGACGCAAAGGTAGATTGGTTTGTATATCTTTCATCGGTTGGTGTTTATAAGCCAGCAGATGTAATGAATGAGGGTGATACATGGAATCAAGAAGAAACTTGGGCATCCACACCATCTCGTTTAGATTGGCATCCGGGTTGGACAAAAAGAATGGGTGAATTAACTTTAGATTCTTTAAGAGTTCAATATGGTTGGAAAAATTATACAGTTATTAGACCTTCAAACATATATGGTACTAATGATAACTTTGCACAAGATGCAACCGTTATCAGTTCTAACATTTGGAAATTATTCAATGTAGAAGGTGAGGAAATGGTTTGTTGGGGAGATGGTTCATCGCGCAGAGACTTTGTATT
>Ga0214919_10010717_pt1 | contig 11555 bp, 12 predicted proteins | sample LL1503_MetaG_FD_177994 | JGI IMG/M metagenome (GOLD analysis project Ga0214919, IMG submission 177994) | Freshwater microbial communities from Lake Lanier, Atlanta, Georgia, United States - LL-1503 | ecosystem: Environmental > Aquatic > Freshwater > Lake | place: USA: Georgia | collected...
TCTGGAGGTATAGCTGGAGCAATGTCTTGGTTATTAACTTATCAAATTGATACTATAAAAACTAGAATTCAATCTGGTGATAGTTTTAAAGAGGCATTAACAAAAAAAAATTTTAATAAAGGATTATTGTTTTGTTTGTTACGAGGGTTTATTGTTAATGGTTATGGTTTTTTAGGTATTTCATTTATAAAAAATTAATTTTTAATTAATTTTAAATTTTATACAGCTATTTAATAATGAACTATTATGAAAAATATATAAAATATAAAAATAAATATAATAAAATGAAAAAACAAATAGGGGGTGCTAAATTAAAAGTTGGTGATAAAGCTATGCATAACATAACTAAAATTATTGGAATTATTATAAATATATATAAAGAAAATAAAATTGAATATGCGTCAATAAAAAAAGATATAAATAAACAATTTAAAACATATCCATTATCTGAATTTACTAAAATTAATAAATTTAAAATTGGTGATATTGTAAAAAGAACTCGAAGAACAATTTCTGGTTCAGGTGGTGAAGCTATTGGATTAACAGGAACAGTTATAGATATTGGAAAAGAATATTCTGGTGAAACGACATATAATAAAAATATAATATTACTTATGTACACTATTCAATTTGATGTAATTGGTATAGGAAAAATAAATCTAAATATAATTGAAGATGATTTAGATTTAGTCGTACCAAGCGCTATTTCGTTACCATCTTTAAAAATATCATCTTCTCCAGAAGTATCGTCTCCTTTAGAACCATCATCTCCTTTAGAAATATCATCTCCTTTAGCTAATTTTACTCCTATATAAAATATAGCATTTAAGTTATTTTTTATAAGAGTAAATATTATAATTGATTGCGTTTTTAACTGAAACTATTATATATAAATATATAATGCATAAAGAAGCAAAAGATTTTACTATATTTATTAAAAAAATATTAGGTGATTTTTTTATAAACAAACGTGTTTTAGATGTAGGTTCAGGAGATATTAATGGTAACAATAGATTTTTATTTGAAAATTGCGACTACGACGGTAATGATGTTATATCAGCAAATAATGTGACTGTAGTTTCAAAAACTAAAGATTTATTATTTCAAGATAATACTTTTGATACAATCATATCTACAGAATGTTTTGAACATGATCCAGAATATAAAGAGTCATTTATAAAAATTTATAAAATGTTAAAACCAGATGGTTTATTTTGTTTTAGTTGTGCTTCAACGGGAAGAAGAGAACATGGAACAAGAAGAACTAGTCCATATGATTCTTATGGAACTCTTGGTAAATTAGAAGATATGATTGATTATTACAAAAATCTTACTGAAGTAGATTTAAATGATGTATTAAATTTAAATGAGCTTTTTTCAGTTTGGGATACTTATTATAATTCTTCTACGTGTGATTTATATTTTGTTGGAATTAAAAAAGGTGTTTCTAATTATAATAATTTGGAAAAATATGTAACAAATTTTGTTGAAAATACTTCAACAAGAATAAATAAAATATAATTATTAAATAATAATATAAAAATTTATATTATTAATTGTTATTGTTATTGTTAAAAGAATTTGTTGCTATTAGTTTCACTGTTTAGTTGCTGATAAGCAACCATTACAGTTACTCACCTAGATTGCCGAGGGTTTGCACCCGGAAGGCTGCAACAGGCTTTTAAGACCCACCCTAGTTACACTACCACTTGTAGCACGGAACCCCGTTCGCCACTCACAAAGCAGTCAAAAGACAGAAAGTACTCCATTGGTCTAGCCGCTGTAAAGTCTACTATCAATCTTCCGCAGAGCAAGTAACTAGAAAACACCCCACTGGCACGGAATCCCGTTCGCCACTCACAAAGCAGTCAAAAGACAGAAAGTACTCCATTGGTCAAGCCGCTGCAAAGTCTACTATCAATCTCCCGCCGAGCAAGTAACTAGAAAACACACACTACGGGGCGTGTTTTCAACCCAAATGCAAATGTGCGGAATTCAACTTCCTATTTGCATTTATTAGGCCAGTTAAAAGGATTAACTGTAACCTTGCTGACAATACCTACTTTCCCTAAGGAGTTTGGTGTAGCAAATCTGATCAAGACCAGTGGCTAAAATAATTATTAAACAGGTAAATACTTTTTTTTTCAATTTTTTTATATTACAATATTATTAACCTTTTTTACAGTCTTTTTTACAACTTTTTTAACTATTTTATTTACTATTATAGCATTATTTTTAACATATTCATCCATATTTTTCAATTCTTCTTCAGTAAATAAGATTTTCATTAATTCATTTATATTTAAAGTATTATAATTTGGTTTAAATCCATGATATATTAATTGAGTCAATAAAATTTTAAAGGTTTTTATGTGTGACTCTTTATTAGCACCTTTAAGGTTATTTAATCTTTGTGTTATTGTTAAAATAGACTCATTAAAATTAATTTGTGATGAAGAGTCTGTTTTAATAATTTTATAAGTAATTAAATCATTAATAATACTCTCAATAGAATTATCATTTATACTTTTCCATTGATTCATTAAAAATATATAATTTATAATAATAATTAAAATACAATTATTTTCCAAATCCTCTATTTTTTCATAAATTGGTTTAATTATTTCAAAATTGTTTAATATATATTGTAAAGTATTAAAAATTTTTTTAACTATATAATAATCAATATAATTTGAAATATTTAAATATTGTATGAAATCTTGAAGTAGGTTACCTTTATAAAAAATATTTTCCAAAGAACAATAATATGATAATGAAAGTTTATCTTTTGATGCAATATCAATAATATATAATAAAGAATTTTTATTATTACACATAATAATATCAAAACCATGATTTTTTATAATTTTTACAATTCCAATATCATAATATAACAATGCTTGTTTTAAAAATATGTCACATTGTTCTTTAGTAAGTTGTTCATTAAAATGAGTTTTAATATAATCAAATACAATTTTAAATTTATAAGTATTTAATATTAATCTAGTAGCTATAGAATGTAACATAGGATATGTCTTATCAATTTTTTCAAATATTTCATTAAAAAGAGATTCAGATTCATTTTCATTTTTAATTATTCCTAAATGGTCACTTTTAAATTTATAATTTAAATTATATAATTCTTCTAAATATCTTCTATTTTCATAAATATCACACATAGAAACACGTTTTAATATTTTAGTAGGATAATCTAAAGTATAATTTAAATTAGCATTAATATCAAATTTATTATGATTAACTAATAATTTAAAAATTTCAAAATTATTATATGTTACAGCAGTTGATACTAAAGAATGTTTAGACCTTAATATACTATTTGGATTAAAATTAGGGTCGGAATTAATAATATTTATTACAACTGTATTTGAATGGTATTCAATTAATTCTATTAATTTTGTTAAATTTGTCATATTAATAATACTTATTAGTATAATTAATATTATTTACAATTTTTTTTTATTTTTGAAAAAAAATTGTTTTACAATATATAAAACAATAATAAATAAAATAATCAAAACTATATTGTATATTATTTCAGTTAAGTCCAAGTGTTTAATAGGCGGAAATTGATATTTTAAATCTGGTATTTCTGTTTTAGCAAATTCAATAGCATTTTCAACTGCTGATTCTATAGATGTAAAATGATAATTACTATTACCATTGTAAATGCCTACTGCAAATAAATTATCTATTTCTTTGCTTCTTGGTTCTAAAAATTTATTTTCAGTTGTTACTACATACGCCGTATCTAAATTAATCCATTTATCATTTAATCTAATAACATTTGGTGAAATAATAACTTTATCAGGAGTAGGAAAGAAAGGTAATTGTGATTTGACATATTCTATTATTTCTTCTTTTGAACATTGGTCTACTGTTTTTCCATTTTCATTTGGTACATCAGTATAAGTTATAGTAATACTAATTACACTTTTTGATGGTTCGTCGTTAAACTCCATATAATTTGATAAAATAATAAAAGCGATACCCCATGCAGTTTTTGGAAATCCACCTATTTTAGGTAATTCAATAGAATTCTTATAATGAAATGTCATACAAATATAATCAAAATAACTATTTTTAGATTTCCATTCTTTTAAATCACCAAATGCTTTTTCAACACCTATTGATTTATTTAATAAATGATATAATGGTTTAGGAGGTATTGTCAAAATAACTTTTTTAGCTTTATAAGTATTATAAACACCATTAATTAAACAAGTTATATTATCTATTTTTTTATTTACATTATTTAATCCAGACACTTTAACATTTTTTATAATAGTTACATTTCCAGTGCTTTTTAATTTTTCTTCCCATAAATAAATTAAGCCTTTATCATTTGGTAATTTAGGTTGATATAATTTATAAAAATATTGTTGATTTTGTAATTGAAGAAATTGAAATAATGTATAATCTTCACTTTTAGCACCATCAGTTAATCTACATAATCTTTGAATAAAATCTTTAGAACCATTACTAAAATTATTATCATCAATGAACTTTTGAATAGAAATATCTTTACCATAATTTGAATCAACAATTAATCTAATGAAAGCATAAAAGAAAGCTAGTTTTTCTTTTTTTTTAAACGATGCAACTGTTTTTTTATCAATTTTAGCAATAGATGATTTATATTCAGTAAATATTTGAAAAAAATCTATATCCATATCCTTTAATAATTCTATAAACATTAAATATGAATTTGAGTAAACTCTAGGTCCATGTTCACTAAAATATCCATCAATACGATGGACTCTATGACAACCGCCTAATATTGTTTCTTGTTCTAATAATAAGATACTTTTATCTTTTGAACCTAATAGCCAAGCTAATGTCATACCAGTAGGACCACCTCCTACAATAATATAATCATATTCTTTAGATATATATGAATTTTCAGTTAGACTATTTTTTTCAGAATTTATATTTTGCATTTATAATTTGTAGATATTAATTTTTATTATTTTTTTTCCAAATGTTCTGTTCTCGTTTTCCAATATTCATTACCATATGAAACAAATATTTCTTCACCTTTACTTATATTTTTTGTTGCTGTTATTTTAATTTTCTCTTCATCTAATATTTCCCATGTTGCATTAGGTGTATCAGAATGATTATACATTGAACAATAACCAAATCCTACCATTGAATAATCTTTATCATATCTAAAAAGATAATCCCTAATTTTCCCATTAGCTTCTTCTGTTTTTTGTAAAATACCAGGACATATTTCAATTGTATCTCCTTTAGAATAACTATCCGTCGCAAAAGCACCTCTTCCTTCTATTTGAAACGAATATTTAAGGGTTGCATTTGGTTGAATATACTTAATAGAAGAACTAGCAAAATTTTCAATAGTAGCACATTTAATTACTAGTATACCAACTATAATTATAAAAAATATTATTAAATGTTTCATAATATATATATATACATCCTAGATTAAATTTTAAATATTTAATATTTAAAATTTAAATTTTAAAGTCTCATTTTTTTTCAAAAGTCCATTTCTCTCTTTCATTAAAATTATAATTAATTTTCATTACACCATATATATTAGCTGGAACTGGAGGTGCAACATTATAAATAGTATTATATAAACCTACTAACCATTCAAAACAATCAGTTGTATTAGAAATTTTATGACTGATATTAATATCACTTAAGTTTTCTTTGACACCAAAATTGATTATAGGCTTACCTAAATAATTTGTTTTAACTTTTCCTGTTATATCTCTAGTTACCCAATCGGTTTCTTTATTAAAATATTTTCTATAATCAATCTTGATTGGTAAACTTTCAGGAATATTTAACATAAAATTATGTAAATATCTTAAATCAAATGATTCATTTTTATTTCTTAAATTTATATTATAAAAATCTTCTTGTTTAGAATAATTATCAGTTGCATCTTTATCTATTACTACACCTACATCTCGTGAACTACATTGGGGATGTTTTAATGAATTACATTTTGGATTATTACAAATAACTTCTGCAAATATTTTTGAATAAATAGTATTATCAATTTTTAAACAATCTACAAATGAACGACCATAATCTAAAATTACTGGAATATATGATGTGTAAATAGTATATATTTTATCTATTTTATATTCAATTTGTATTTTTTTACCATCTGGTATTTCAATGAACATTATATTTTGTAAATGAAGATCATAATGAGTATAAACTTCTTTAAGACCAGATAAAGTAGCATAAATTTGAAATAATATATTAAATAGTTCTATATTTATGTTAAAATCACTACTTATAAAATTCCTATTTGTCATTAATTCATTTATTGATAAACTATTCGGAATAAATTCTATTAAAACAGATGCTCTATTATTATTTTCACAACCTTTGCCTATATTAAAATAATTTTGTAATTCATTAATATTAATGTTTTTAATATTAGCATCAGCTATAAATTTAGGTAAATTACTATAACTTTGTGAACTATATAAAATATATTTTAACGATTCTGATAAATTTAAATAATTAAATGTATAAACGAAATTTGGGTAATATTCTTTAAATTTATTAATACAATTACCAACTATATATTCATAATAATTATTATCAGATGATTTTTGAATTGAAGTTTTTAAAATAGTATCAAATGTACCTCTATTATTTCTAAATTTAATTTTAAAAATAAATCCATTAGCACTTGCATTACCCATTTTTTTCATAGGTGTTTCTATTAATTGTAAATTATTAAAATTATTATATTTAGTCATTATACCTGTTTTATCTGTATTAAATCTAAAGAAAAAGTCCAAATTATCATTTATAGGGTCTAAAATACCACCACCTTTCTTTAATTCTTTATATTTTTTTTTATATTTTAAATATTTTGAACGATAATCCATTATTAATCTATTTGATAAAATAAAATTTATATATTTTATATATTTTATATATTTTATATTCTATTATAGTTTAGATGACTGATATTTTTGATAATCAGTATAAATACTCGCAAGAAAAACACAATAAATATATAGATTTTTATGACGAATTAAAAAATATAAATCAACAAGATACCGAATATTGGGGTATTGGAATTGAAAATGAATCATATTTAATGTTTGAAAAATTATATGAAGTTGATAAAAAGTTTTTACTTTCTAATCATAAAAGAGAACGTTATTCTGTAAATTATTGGGAAAATTATAAAAAAGAAGAATTAATTGCTACTTTAGAATTATTACCTGAAAAAATATATTTACCAATTTATATTAACGGATATCTCTTTCAAAAAACCGATTTATTTGGAGAACCTATTAAAAAATATACTAAATTAGCTGAATCAAATCCAAAGTTTTGTGGTAAAACTATTGATGATTATTTAAAAGAATCTAGTCATATATTTAATGAATTATTTAAAAAAAATATGATTTACGATGGAGATACTTTTGAATTTACAACATATAATTTCTATAAATCAAATGTATCAGAGTGTGTAAATGAATTAATTAGCATTAAAGAAACATTTTTAAAAGAAATTAATAAATTATTAATAAATGGAAAACCATTTGAAAATTCAAAAAATTATATTTTTAAAGACAAAATAATCTATCCACCTTTTAATTTTGGTTTTGCAAAATTTCAAACTAATTTAAATAATTTAGCTATTTGTAATAATGGTACATATCACATAAATATAACATTACCAACTGAATTAAATTCTCAAGGAAATATTGCTAATCCAGATAAATTTAAAGTAATTCATAGTAATGCTATTAGAGCAATTCAATGGGTAGAACCATTATTAATTGCTTTATATGGTTCTCCAGATATATTTAATACATTAAATGAAAATTATGCAGGTGGTTCTTTGAGATTGGCAATGAGTAGATATATTGGATTGGGTACTTATGATACTAACAAAATGGATAAAGGTAAAATGTTAAATGATTTTAATTATAAAACTAGTTCACATTATTTTAATAAATTACATGAAAATTCACCATATAATCCTCCTGAACAAATTGGATATGATTTTAATTATAATAAATTTACTAAACATGGTATTGAATTAAGAATTTTTGATTATTTTCCAGAAGATTATTTAGAGCATATTATAAACTTAATTATTTTATTATGTCAATATAGTATGTATAATATTATTCCTGAACCTAAAGATGAACCAGCTTGGAATGAATTAGTAATTGATTGTATTAAAAATGGTTCTAATGCTTTAGTTAAACCTGAATTTTATTTAAAAATATATAATGTTTTTGATTTATTCAATTTATCATCATGTTTACCATTTTTTAAGAAAAAGAAAAGTATTTTAAAAATAACTAATAAAATAGCAATAAATTTATATGAAAGATATAAAGATTTTACAATTTGTAAAAAAATGTCTCCAAATATGAAAAAAATAGAATTAATAGATTATAATAATAAAATTAAAAAAAATTTTAAAACATTATTAAAGAAAAAGTAATTTATTATATTAAAGTTTCTTATGATAACTGATAAAATTGACCCATTTTTTATTAAATATAAATATTATTTTATTATTTTTATTATATTATTTAATTCTTTTGAAATCCAATATACTAATAAAAATATTATAGATAATATTTATTTTAACAAAATAAATAGTATATGTCCAACAGAATTAGAAAATAATATTGCTGGTAAAGAAGGTCTATATTTTAATACATCTGATACCAAAATAAAAGAATCTATTGTAAATAAATATTTTCATCATTGTGGAGCTTGGTGTTTATTTGATTATGAAGACCCTCGTAATGGATGGTATTGGAATAGTGCTTTTAGACATTGGGAGTATTATAAAAAAATTTATTTATTTTGTCCTCAAGATGAATTTCATTATGCACTTGATAAATTCTTTAATAAAAAAAATAATCATTAAAGTCAATATGTTTACGACAAATATCAATACAACCACACTCTAATAATCCACAATTAAATTCACATTTTTTATCTCCACAATAACAAATTATTGCTTTATTATTAGTTGTAAATCTGAAACATTTACAACTTCTATCTTTTAATTTACAAGTTCTGCAAATACCATTTAATAAAAAATTATTTGAATTATATTTTTCCATAGTTTTATTATACTAACTAATAATATTAATTATTTCTTAACTTAATAAAAATTGAAAAATAAATATTTTATAATATAGATAAATTTACTATGTCTAGCAATACCGAAATTAACAATTCCACTAGTGCGTCTCCTCAACCAGCATCATTAGCTATAATGACTAAAAATCTAAATACTATGTATGAATCTGATAGTGATACTGATGATTCGATTATATCATCGCCTCATATAAATCGTAAAAAATCAACTGCATCAAAATCTCCATTTGTATCCACTCAAGAACCAATAGGTTCTCCTGTAGTTCCATGGGCTTCTTATGATAGCAAACATACTTTTAAATATGAAGACTTTTCACGTGACAAAAAAATCGAGCTATTTGAGGTAATTAGCAAATATTATATTTATTGTAATAAAGTAGATAAGAAAAGTTTTCCACAATTTATTGGAACAACTAATGAACAATTCAAAAATATTATTTATTGTTTGCTTAGTTGGGGAGGAAAAGCTGAATGGGTTCAAGAAACAAATAAACGAATTAATTATCCTGTATTCATAATAGAATATTTTTCTTACATTAAAAATGTTACTCCTTCAAAAAAAGATTCTTTTGACGTAAATTTTATTATGAAACATAATAACTATAATAATAATAGAATATTGACAAAAGAAATTCGTAATCAAGTTTTTCATAATATCTTAACAAGATATTATGAAGAATATATTGTTAATAAAGGGGAAGATTACAATCTTACTAAAGTTCAAGAGTTTGGTATTAATATTTATTTGTCAGAAATGAATATATCTGACAAAGAAATAAAATCTGATAAAATTAATTATATTTTCAAACAATTTACTCAATATGTAGCAGGTCTTACAAAAGAAGACTTTCCTAATATTGAAAAAATTCATAATTCTTCTGGTTTTAAATTGCCTCGTGAATATTATACTACCAGTGATGTAAACTCTACGATAGAACCTCTATTAAAAAAAAGAAAAAGAACTGAAGTTGTACATTTGAACATGGTACGTAACGAAAATAAACCTAAGCGCTCTCGTAAAAGAAAGGAAAATATAGTTATTCTTAACCAAGATATGATCATGGAAGAGGTAGAAGAGACAAAAGAGCCAGTTAAAGAGCCAGTTAAAGAGGCAGTTGAAGTTTCACCTAAGAATACTAAACCAAAGAAGTCGCATAATATAGAACGTTCTCGTAACGATGATGTTAATGCATTTACTTCATTTTTTAAAAGTATTAGTGAAAAATCTATGGAAGATGTTGTTTTGATGAGAACATTTCAAGTTGAAATTGATACAAAAATAGACTTTATTGAAACACTTCCACTTGAAATCTATCAGATTCTAAAGCGTAAGGGTGGAATTGATTTGTCTGGTTTTATTAAAACAGTAAAACTAACAGAGGAAGAAGAATGTAAAATTGGTTGTGTTAAAATTTTAAGCACTCTCTATAAAAATAGTCTTATAAGTAAAAATTAATTTATTTTATACAAAATTATAATAAAATTGAACAAATACTATTTAAGACTATAGTTTATATATTATATTATGTCAAATAAAAGTGAAATTAATACTCAACATGTAGCTGAGGTACCCTCCTCATACACACATTATCTTTCTAATTATATGAATGATATGATTAATTTACGTCTTGCAAGAAATGACGAAGGTTGTCCATGTATTAAACTCGATAAAAATAATTTACATATTGCAATGATTTTTGAAAAATCTGGTTCAAATATAATACCTCTTTCTTTTGGTCAAAATTGGTCAAATTATAATATTAGTTATCATGCAGAACATAATGCTATTAGAAAACTTAAAAATCGTAATACTAAAAAATTATCACCAATAAATATTTTTGTATTAAAAACAACATTATCTGGTACAGTTGGTTCTTCATCTCCATGTGCTCATTGTTTAGCAGTAATGTGCACCCTTCCTAATAAAAAAGGATATAGAATCGCAAATGTTTACTTTACAAATTCAAATAGACAAATAGAAAAGAAAAAAATATCAGAATTATTAGTAGAAGAACCATATGTTTCTAGATATTATCTTATAAGAAACTATAAACCAAAATTAAAATCTATTATATATTAATTTATGTTATGGAACAATATGATATTACTATTAATCCAATAAACAAAAATGTAGAAACTATTTTAGATAATAAACAAAATGATGAAGATTCGACAGGACTATCTTGTTTATGTTGTTGTTGTTGCTATTTTTTAAGTTCATTATTTGTTTCTTGTATAGAATAAATAAAATAGCTTTCTTAAAAAAATTGATTATTTATTATATTCTTAAAATATTATTATGTAATGCCTCGTAGAAAAAGTAGTAAAAAAAAAGGAATTATTCATAATTGTATCATTTGTGGTAAAGTATATTCTTCAAGACAATCTTTGTATTATCA
>Ga0214919_10010718_pt1 | contig 11553 bp, 9 predicted proteins | sample LL1503_MetaG_FD_177994 | JGI IMG/M metagenome (GOLD analysis project Ga0214919, IMG submission 177994) | Freshwater microbial communities from Lake Lanier, Atlanta, Georgia, United States - LL-1503 | ecosystem: Environmental > Aquatic > Freshwater > Lake | place: USA: Georgia | collected 2015-03-15
TTAGGCGAATGACGGCTCCACCTGAGCTCCGTGCTTTTGATGACAAAATCGCTGATGCTCGTAAAGAAAAAGAATCAGCAATTGACGGACAAGATTTTGAAAAAGCCGCCTCACTTCGTGACAAGGAAAAAACCTTAATCAGCGAAAAGAGTGAGGCAGAAAAGAATTGGAAAGCTACTGACTTAGATAAAGTCACTGAAGTGGATGAAGAACTCATTGCTCAGGTACTTTCTCTTTCCACTGGAATTCCAGTATTCAAATTAACCGAAGAAGAAACTGCACGCCTCTTGCGCATGGAAGATGAACTACACAACCGTGTCATCGGACAAGATCAAGCAATCAAAGCGTTGTCTCAAGCTATTCGTCGCACACGTGCTGGATTGAAAGATCCACGCCGTCCAGGTGGATCATTTATCTTTGCTGGCCCATCTGGTGTTGGAAAGACTGAGCTATCTCGGACATTGGCATCGTTCTTGTTCGGTGATCAAGATGCATTAATTCAGCTTGATATGTCTGAATACTCAGAGCGTCACACTGCATCGCGTCTGTTTGGAGCACCTCCAGGGTATGTCGGTTATGACGAGGGCGGACAGCTCACTGAAAAAGTACGTCGTCGCCCATTCTCAGTTGTTCTCTTTGATGAGATTGAAAAGGCGCATCCAGATATCTTTAACTCACTTCTACAAGTACTAGAAGATGGTCGACTAACTGATTCACAGGGTCGAACCGTTGACTTCAAAAACACTGTCATCATCATGACAACTAACCTTGGAACACGCGACATTTCAAAGAGTCTCGGACTTGGTTTTGCTAACAGTGATGACGAACAGACGAATTATGAGCGTATGAAGGGCAAAGTTAACGATGAGCTAAAGACTCATTTCCGCCCAGAATTCCTCAACCGTATCGATGATGTCATTGTCTTCCACCAGCTAACGAAGGATCAGATCCTTCAAATTGTTGATCTGCTGATGAAGAACCTTGATGATCGTCTACAGGCCAAGGACATGGGAATCGAACTTACTCCTACCGCAAAAGATCTTCTTGCTGCGCGTGGGTACGACCCACTTCTTGGAGCACGCCCACTGCGTCGGACTATTCAACGCGAGATTGAAGATGCACTCTCTGAGCGCATCTTGTTTGGTGAGCTCAAGGCCGGCGAGATTATTGTTGTAGATGTTGAGGGTGAAGGCGCAGAGGCAGTCTTTACTTTCAAAGGCTCGCCTAAGGTTTCAACTCCTGATACTCCTGAAGATTTGGCCGAAGAAGCCCCAACGGCTTAACGCTTTGTAGCTAGATCTTTTAAGGCATCACCGCTAACGCGGAAGACAGTCCACTCATCCATCGGTACTGCACCGAGGGATTTGTAGAACTCAATGGATGGTTCATTCCAATCCAGAACCCACCACTGCAATCTTTCATATTCGCGTTCAACGCAAATTTTTGCGAGCTCTTTCAAAAGAGCTAAACCAAAACCTTGACCGCGGTATGAAGGATCAATATATAAATCTTCAAGATAGATGCCTGGCTTACCTAGCCATGTCGAATAATTCAAAAACCAAATTGAGATTCCAACTACATTCCCACCGACTTCTACAACATGACAAAATGCGTGTGGCTGTGGCGAAAAAAGTGATTCTTCAATCTGTTCTAAAGTTGCCTTGGCTTCAAGCGGCGCTCTTTCATACTCAGCTAAATCTTTTATCAACTGCAAGATACGAGGAGCATCTTCTTTAATAGCAACGCGAATCATGCGGGCAGTCTATATCGCTTGCGGGGGATAGCTTCAATGAGTAAATCTCTCTGCAGTGTTTTAAGCGCTTTCTCTACCTGAGATTGATCGGCCCATAATTTCTTGATTTCACTTTCAGTAAGAGACTCATTTTCACGCAACGCCTGCACGATTATTCCACGACATTTTCGATCGGTTCCATCCCAGGCTTGGGACTTACGAGTTAAATCCGTTCTTGGATACCCATTCTTTCGCCAATTGCAGAGAGTAATGACAGGACAGATTTCACACTTTGGATTACTAGATGTGCAGACTAGCGCACCTAACTCCATTGTTGCCGCTGCCCATACATGTGCATTTTTATTTGGAACTAAAGACCAACGAGCAGCCCTTTCAGTTGCGGTTGGCGTTGGTTTTGGATGTTCTACACCATCAATTAATCTTGTTAAAACTCTACGTATATTTATATCCATCACTAGCGTTCGTTGCTGATAAGCAAAAGCAGAAATTGCTGCTGCCGTGTATTCGCCAATACCGGGTAAGAGTTGAAGAGTTGTTAAATCAGGTGGGACTTCATTTTTGAAATCTTTTGAAATCACTTGAGCAGCATTGTGTAATCGAAGTGCGCGACGTGGGTAACCAAGTCTTCCCCAAGCTGTAATTACTTCGGCGGGAGTTGCTTTCGCTAAATCTTTAGGTGTAGGCCACCGCTCCATCCACTCACTCCACTTAGGGAGAACACGATTCACGGGGGTTTGTTGCAACATAAATTCACTTACCATCACACCCCACGGCGATGTTTTGCGCCACGGTAGGTCCCGCTTATTTTTTGTAAACCAATTAACTATTGGCTTTTCAAGCGGATTCATTCGCCAGTAATTTTTACCCGTGAGAGAGCTTGATCGAGGCGTGAAACTTCAACAATCTCCATACCGTCTATTTTAGTTTCAGATCCTGATGGCACCAATGCACGTTTGAAACCTAAGCGAAACGCTTCTTGGAGCCTGCGATTAACACCGCTGACTTTTCGAATTTCACCAGCTAAACCAACTTCACCGATGGCAACTAAATCAGATGGCAGTGCTAGACCTTTGGCTGCAGATGCAACCGCTAAGGCCAGAGCTAAATCAGCGGAGGGCTCTGACATTTTCATCCCACCGACAGTAGCGGCATAAACATCGCGCCCGCCCACACGAACGCCAGCGCGGAGTTCGAGTACCGCCAAAGTCATTGAAGTACGCGCTGAATCAAGGCCCGAAACAACTCGTCGTGCATTACCGAAATCATTTTCACGACCTTGGCTAACTAGGGCTTGGATTTCAGCGAGCAGTGGTCGTCGACCTTCTAATGTAACGGTCACACATGTACCGGGAACAGGCTCAGCATGGCGTGAGGTAAAAAGACCAGTTGGATCTATAACTGATTCAATACCAACATCACTTAAATCAAAACAGCCAACTTCATCGGATGCACCAAATCGGTTTTTGATTGCACGGATTAAGCGAAGTCGAGAATGTCGTTCACCTTCAAACTGAAGAACTACGTCAACGATGTGTTCGAGCAAGCGAGGACCCGCAATTGATCCATCTTTAGTCACATGTCCAACAAGCAAAAGAGTTATGTCTCGGTCTTTACAGATTCTAATAAGTGCGCCGGCGACTTCGCGAACTTGTGTTACGCCACCGGGAGAGCCATCTGCAGTAGAACTTCCAATTGTTTGTACCGAATCAATAATTACAAGTTGTGGTTTAACAGCATCGATATGTGCGATGACTGCACCAAGATCGGTTTCAGAGGCAAGATATAAAAGTGGGTCAATTGCTTTAATGCGTTCTGCTCGTAAGCGAACTTGCGAGGCAGATTCTTCACCACTTATATAGAGAGCCGATAAACCTTTTGCTGCAGTTTGGGCAGCTACTGAAAGTAGAAGGGTAGATTTACCTACACCAGGTTCTCCTGCCAATAAAATTGCTGCCCCCGGAACTAAACCCCCACCTAAAACGCGATCAAGTTCGATGACTCCTGTTGGTCGTGCATGAGCTGCAGTTAAATCAACATCTCCAATAGGGGTTGCTTTATGAGTTACATGCCCGGCAACGAGTGAAAGTTTTTTAGGAGCAGCAATCTCTTCAACACAGCCCCATGCTTGGCATTCACCGCAGCGACCAACCCATTTCTGCGAAGTCCATCCGCACTCCGTGCAGCGGAATGGATCCTTTTCAACTTTGGCCATGGGTAGAGCCTAGAACTTAGGTCTGACTATTTCTTGGCGGCAGCCAGCGTTGCTGGATGTTGAATGACGAAGAGAGGGAGGGAGCGTGCTTGGGCATCACGGATTCCGGCCATGCGAATATCGCAGAGCCGTGCCAGTTCGGCATAGGCAACCTCGCCCATGAGTTTTTGCAGCTCATACTTATTTGAGAGATATACGGGTTCTTTTCCAACGTGCGCTTCGGTATTGCTAGTGCAGTACCAATCAAAATCATCGCCACCATCGCCCCAAGCAAGGCGTTCATATTCGCCAATTACAGTAACTGAATATTCGCGCTCGCCAACTTCGCGAGTTTCATAACTACGCCGAAGTGGTAACTGCCAACAGACATCAGGTTTTGTATCAACAAAATGCTTATTTTCTTTAATTGCTAAATGATGTAAGACGCAGCCAAATGATCCGGTAAAACCTTCTGCTTCGTAACCTTTACGGTTTAGGAAAATACATCCATCTTCGACGCGACGAGTTTTCCTGTCGCCATCTTCATCTTTCTCAGAAATTCGAAGTTTTGCACCAGGTTTTTTAGGACGCGCCTCAGAATAAAACTGCCACATCTCTGGCGTTAAATAAGCAGCTGCGCGATCGGTGCGTGCTTCATCTTCTTCATCTGTGTACATCGCGCCTTCAGTGCAACATCCAGAATTGGGTTGGTTCTTAAAAACTCCTTGGCAACCATCTCCGTAAATACATGTCCAGTAAGAAGTTAGCCAGGTGAGATCACACTTAAAAATATCTTCAGGTTGCGAGGGGTCGGTAAATTCAACCCAATCTCGGGCAAATCCAGGCTGTATTTCAGACATAGACTCAGAGCCTACACGCTTAACAGGTAGGCTTGCACAATGAGTAAGTCGATATCAGTTGGTGTAATCGGTGCTGGCATCATGGGTGAAGCGCTTATTGCTGGATTAATTTCCTATGGTGTAGATCCGCTACAGATTACGATTTCTGAAAAGCGCAATGAACGCGCTGATGAACTGATGAATCGTTATGGCATAAAAGTCGACGATATTGAAAAGAATGTTTCAAGTGCCGATGTCCTACTTCTAGTTGTAAAGCCACAGGATATGTCTGGCGTACTTGAGCAAATAAGGAGTTCGATAAATACTTCGGCCGTTGTAGTTACTTTTGCAGCTGGCAAGAAGATCTCATTTATCTCAGATGCGCTTGGAACACGTAACCCAGTTATCCGTGTAATGCCCAATACCGCCACAATTGTTGGTGCCGGCATGGCAGCAATTTCACTAGGTGAAGGCGTCACTAATGAACAAACTAACTTCGTTACTGGATTTTTGGCTGCAACTGGAAAGGTTGTCGAAGTTCCTGAAGAGCTCCAAGATGCAGTCACTGCAACTAGCGGATCTGGTCCAGCATATTTCTTTAGATTTGTAGAAGCAATGATTGATGGTGCCCAGGAACTTGGACTTTCAAATGAAGTTGCCACTCAATTAACCGTGCAGACAATAGTAGGTGCTGCAAAATTGCTAGAAGAGTCAGGAAAATCAGCTACGACTCTTCGTGAAAATGTCACAAGCCCTAATGGAACAACGGCTGCAGCATTGGCTTCATTTGAGGATGCACATATTTCTACGTTAGTTGCCACCGCGATGAAAGCCGCGCGCAATCGCTCGCAAGAACTCGCGTGAAAAAACTTTTTTTAATTGTTATTGCTTCGCTCGTAGTTAGTCTGCCAGCGAATGCCGCACCTCTTAAGCAAATTTCCGTCAAATCTCTTACTCCTTTGACAACTATTGGCTCTGTATCAGAAGTATCAGGTGTATTGATTAGAGGCTCTGAGATAGTTATTTTTGGAAGTAGAGATGAAAAGTCTTATGTGCGCGCCATAGATCAAACTGGAAAAGAGTTATGGCGCTCTGAACTAAGTCCAGAGTTAAACTCTATTGCAACAGCAGGGACTGTTGATGTCTCTGGAAATATCTGGATAGCAGGTTCAGTATCTGAAACCGTTGTGGCTCCAACTCCTGCCGAAACTTTGAACCCCATAAATCCTGATGGTGTAAGTGTGAGTACTAGTGGGAATGACTTTGAATTCAATACTGTCGCAGTTTGGAAAATTCCTGTGGGGATTTCAACTCCGGAAACCTTTCTAAATCAACAAAAATCCGCCGTGTTAGTCAATTCAATCATTGCAGACAGCAGTGGAACTTCGCTGGTTGGCGTTATAGCAACTGAAAAAGGTAATGCGGGATTTCTGATGAACACCGACACTGCCGGTGCTTTCTCGGATCTAGTAAGAATTGGTTCTCAGGCCACACAACTAAATTCAGTATTAAAGGGCAGAGATGGAGTTAAGACCCTTTTCGGTTCTAGTGGTGAAGCCCTAAGTGGAAAAAAACTTTTAGGACTAACCGATGGAATTATTATGGCGTTAAATTCAAAAAATGAAGTGACTAAAGTTGTGAGAAGTTCTGAATCAAAAGCAAATAGAAGTTGGAATACCGCTAGTAGTACGTATTTATTAGGTGGAAATGTGATTAAAGGGTCAACAACCCAGAGCGCAGTCACAAAATTCTCAAAAACATTTGCTCCGCTATGGACGTATAGGTTTAATTCGACAGGTTCTACATTTACCACTGGTAGTACTCGAGCTTTGATTGCATCAACCTCCACGATTCAAACCCTTCGAGGTTGGGTTCCAAAAACTGCCCGGCCACTTCTTCTGACGTTCGACGCTAAGGGCCTAATTACTGATGCTTATAGCGGACCGTCGAAGAGCACTGAGGTATTTGGGCTTATCGAATCAAAAGCTTTAGGAGTCGTTGTGCTTGCCATCAGTGAGCAAACCATCTCAGCTTTCTTGGCTAACTAATCTAATCTCGGAGTTAGTAAAGATAACTTATTATCAACTGTAGCAAGAAGGTACCGAACCTTATTTATGGTCACCCAAGCACTTGCTATCTGATTGGGGCTTTGATTACTTGTGACTAACAAAATCGCACTTTGACCTTTATCGGTCTTCGTTGTATCAACGGCACAAAGGCGCTCTTGGCAGTTAAAGACGATTAAGTTTGTATCTGATGAAAGATCGGGGCCAGGTTCTCCAAAATTTTCAGTAGTAATGCTCGATATTTTCTGTGGTTGGTACAGAGATGCCCAGCGCAATTGATTAGGTTCTGGAAAAGAACTTGCTGATGAGGCCAACCAGGTCGCACGTACATGGCCATTTACTTTGGTCAGAGAAATATCAAACCCAAAAACTAATGCCTTATCTGTTGAAACATCTAACGTTTGGTAGGACCACGAATTTGCAACTGCACTTGTTCGAGATGCCACACGAACCGCGCCAGAAGTTATCTCTCGCTTCTGGTTAACAGAGAGTATTGCGTCATAAACTAGATAAGTAACAGTACCTTCAACCATTGCGCTCAAATGATTACCAACGTCACCAATTGAGCGCCCTTCGGTATCGCGGTCACCATCGATGAGTTCATAATTCCACGGTGAATTCTTAGTTTTTATCGCCCCAAGTAAAATACCCTGAGTTTCATCTCGGTAAAAGACTTGTACAGAATTGATTGTGGCAATGCAAGCATTTGAGACACTTACATCACTTGCAGTACGAACCCGTAAGACACTTTGGTAGCTATTTACGGATGCACCATTGCCGTCAACAACGTCATAAGTGAAAGTTTTGCCATTATATGAAGCGTACCTAAGGTCTTTGTCAGTTTCGTCGCTGTAAAAGAGATGGAGAGTTTGCCGAGAATTAGTGCCATTCACACACATAGAAATTGGGCTAGTTATTGGATTACGAGTACGTCCACCCGAACCACCTGCTCCATCCATGGTTATCTTTTTCCAAGTTTTTCCATTGTAAAGTGCAAGCTTTAAACGTCCAGATTTTCCATCGGTATATGCAACTGCAGGCAGACCATTGAAGAGTGTGCTAGTTATATTCGTAGCACTCGTAGCTGCATCAAATGGACTACTTTTCCATCCAGCTTGAGGGACGACTGGTTTTGTCGTTGCAGGTGGCGAACTTCCTAGTAAATTCTTTGCAGTAACTGTGAAGGCATAGGAAATTCCATTTTTAAGGCCAGTAATTAAGGCAGGGCTAGAAGTTGCTTGGCTTTCAACTCCAGTTTTCAGATTTTTGATGACGTAGCCAGAAATTTGTGCGGATCTTAAATTCGCCGGCGGATCAAAAGTGATCAATGCCCCAGCGTCAGCTATTAAAGCTTTGGCGTTTCGTGGTGAATCAGGAAGGCCAGTTGCAATACCTGCTGGTGGTTTGCTTCTCATATCTTCTAGCATGGCCAATAACAGCGGACCTGGTTCAGTAAAAATCTCACCTGGGTCCAGATTTGGTGTCATTAGTGAGTCTCTACCCGCTTTAGAAAAAGTCTGCTCATCTAAGTGGCTAGTTGAAGAGCCTGATTGATACAGCAAAGGCGTATAAAGTTTTGGTTTAACACCACCATTGGCTTTAATTCCCGCAGGACCAGACCAAACTAAAGAAGAGGTTAAAGTCTTGGCTAATTCAGCAGAAGGGGTTGGTAAATCTGCCAAGCGACGACCATCAGCACTTTGTGCGAAGGCATCAAATGGAGTTGGTTGATCCAAGCTCGCAATATCTAAAAGCGTTTCATATGATTCATTAGAAATAAACCCGAGCCCGTGTGCAATTTCGTGAAGAAAGACTGAAGTTAAATCATATTCATTCGAACGCGGCAGACCATCACCCCGCGAATTCCAAGCGCCGCCAGAGTTAACTTCGATAATCATCTCAGGATTGCTTTTATCGAGATCTTTACCGGCAATTGCATTAGCCAGAGCCGAGGTGTACCAAAGAGATGGGTCCGGTGCTCCAGGAAAAGATGAAAAGAAATTTCCCGGCCGAGCACTTCCAAGAATTCCCCATGAAGTTGAACGGCCCCATGTTGCCTCAATAGATATTGGAACTGTCGATGAGAAATTAACAGACCAGATATCTATTGCACTTTGTACATCTTGCTTTGCCCACTCAGGGAAACCGCTATAAGTAACTTTAAACTTGGACTTAACCATCCCGCTAACATTTTTCACCCGTGGGATTTGATTGGTCACACTTGCTGTACCAGCATAAGTATGTACCCAGTGCTGGGATGGAATTTCAGTGAAAAGTGCTTCAGCTGATGGTGCGTTCAAAAGTGGGGCACAGATGAGGAAGGCTAAGAGGGAGGCTTTGACCGACCTCGCGCTGATACCCACCATAGGTGCAAACGCTATCAGGGTGAGATGATTTGACCATGCCCGAGGTCGTCTCTATTTACTCACGCCATGGATGTCATCTTTGCGAGGTGGCCCTGGAAGTTTTGGAGTCTATGAAACTAGAACTCGGCTTCAGCATTGAGGAGATTTATATAGATGGAGATGATGAGTTAGAGCGCCTGTATGGCGAACAAATCCCTGTCATACATATCGACGGTCAGCACCATGATTTTTGGCGAATAGATCCAGAGCGCTTTAGATCTTCCCTTGAAAAACATCGTCAGCATCGATAATTTTGTAGGAATATCCCTGCTCAGCTAAGAAGCGTTGACGGTTCTGGGCAAAGTCTTGATCAATTGTGTCGCGCGAAATAACTGAATAAAACTTAGCTCCTCGGCCGTCTGACTTAGGGCGCAGAATACGTCCCAAACGCTGCGCTTCCTCCTGTCGGCTTCCAAAAGCACCTGAAACTTGTATTGCAATAGTGGCATCAGGTAAGTCAATTGAAAAGTTAGCCACTTTTGATACCACTAAGCAGGTAATTTCTCCAGATCTAAATTTATTAAAAAGAACTTCACGTTCTTTAACCGGTGTATCACCTTTAATCAATGGCACACCGAGGGTTTCTGAAAGTTCATCGAGCTGATCAATATATTGACCGATAACTAATATTTGTTCACCTGCATGTTTTTCAACCAATGCCTCAACGACATTTCTCTTAGTCCGAGTCGTAGCACAGGAGCGATATCGATTTTCAGGTTCTGCCGTTGCATACATTAATCGCTCTGCCTCAGTTAAGTTCACTCGAACTTCGATGCATTCGGCTGGTGCAATGTAGCCCTGAGATTCAATCTCTTTCCAGGGAACGTCATAACGCTTAGGTCCAATGAGTGAAAAAACTTCACCTTCCATGCCGTCTTCACGAACGAGAGTTGCAGTTAAACCAAGGCGACGACGAGATTGAATATCGGCAGTAAAGCGGAAAATTGGCGCTGGAAGTAAGTGAACCTCGTCGTAAATGATCAAACCCCAGTCGTGGGTATCGAATAAATCTAAATGTGCGTAAACACCATTCTTTTTCTTGGTCATAACTTGATAAGTAGCAATTGTTACCGGGCGAATCTCTTTTTTAGCACCTGAATACTCGCCAATCTCATCTTCGTTGAGCGTTGTTCGTTTCAATAATTCTTCGCGCCATTGACGGGCTGCAATCGTGTTTGTTACCAAGATTAGCGTTGTGGCTTTGGCATGTGCCATAGCTGCCGCCCCAACAATTGTTTTTCCAGCACCACAGGGGAGTACAACTACACCTGAACCGCCATGCCAAAATCCTTCTGCCGCTAACTCTTGATACGGACGGATTTTCCAATCTTTTTGAACTAATTCAATTGGATGTGCTTGACCATCCACATAACCAGCAAAGTCTTCAGCAGGCCAACCTAAACGAAGCAGAGATTGTTTAATTGCTCCACGTTGGCTTGGTAACACTGTAATTGTTTCAGCATCAATGCGGGCACCCAGTAATGGTGCAATCTTTCGTGCTCGAATCACTTCTTCTAAAACTGCTGTATCTGTTGTTACAAGAATGAGGCCATGAACTGGATCAGCTTCTAAACGCAATCGCCCATACCGTGACATGGTCTCTGCAACATCAATCAGAATTGAATGCGGGACGGCATAACGTGAATATTTAATGAGAGTATCAATTACTTGTTCAGCATCATGACCTGCTGCACGTGCATTCCATAAACCAAGTGGAGTGAGTCGATAAGTATGTATGTGCTCGGGAGATCGTTCTAACTCTGCAAATGGTGCAATTGCACGACGGCACTCAGTAGACATTGGGTGGTCAATATCCAAAAGTAAAGTCTTATCGCTTTGAACAATTAACGGGCCTTCAGTCATTTAGAATGTCCTTAATTAGTTCGTGCAATAAAACACTTCGTTCTTCTAGTGTTGTGATATCAACCCACTCATGAGCGGCATGCGCGCCATCTCCGATTGCGCCAAGGCCGTCCAACACTTGTGCACCTGCCGCAGCAGCAAAGTTTCCATCACTTGCACCACCTACGGAGGCGTGTCCCAGGGGCGGCATACCAAGTTTTTTAGCTACTTTTTCAGCTCTTTCGTACAGTGCCATTGTTGAACTAATTTCTAAAGGTGGACGGTTAAAACCACCTGTAATTTCATATCGAGTGGCAGGATTTACGGGTTGCAAGCTATGTATTGCTGTATCAATTCGTAGAAGTTCTTCGGTGGTAAATGAGCGAATATCAACATCGAGTACGGCCAAATCAGGAACCGTGTTTGTTGTATTTCCAGAACGTAACAGTGTTGGAAC
>Ga0214919_10010719_pt1 | contig 11552 bp, 8 predicted proteins | sample LL1503_MetaG_FD_177994 | JGI IMG/M metagenome (GOLD analysis project Ga0214919, IMG submission 177994) | Freshwater microbial communities from Lake Lanier, Atlanta, Georgia, United States - LL-1503 | ecosystem: Environmental > Aquatic > Freshwater > Lake | place: USA: Georgia | collected 2015-03-15
ACACGTATTTTCTCTTCAGGCGAGAAAGTCCGGCTTCCCCTCATCCAAGCTGCCGCGGCCGTGCCGCAGACTTTTGGGCAGGTCCAATCAATTACCCCGGCCGGTGCCGATTTCATCAAGATTGTGGGCGAAAACGGCGTCTCGGTAACCGTCCCGATTAATTGGCAGTTTTTGAAGTCCTAAGGCTTTGGCACTCAATTCTTGTCCCCCGCCCGCCGACTGCCCTAAATCGAACCTCCCCGCTCCCTCCGTTCACCCTCACCCACTCTTTTCCTTCTTCATATCACCATGATTCCTGCTCCTAAGATTACCCAAGATTTAACCACCAAGAAAACGGGCGTTGCCGCCATGGTGCGCAAAGAGCTTGCCACACGGGCGGCCTGCTCCGCCTCGCCCCTTGCTGGGTGCCGCGCTCTTTCTTGCAACCCGGCAAACGCCTCAAGCTTCACCCGGATGATCTCTACGCTTTCGGTCTCCACCGTGGCGGCATCGACGAGCGCTGGTTCGCTTCCACCACCGAAGCGGCGAACGATAACCGGACGGCCGACGAAGGTCTCTCGTACGTCATCATCGACAATGTCCGCTTTACCTTGAAACAAGCCGTCGCCGAACTCGGCGCCGAACTCATCGGCTCCCCGATCTGGAAGAAATATAAAAAGTGGCCCGTCTACTCCAAGTTCTTCGACAACATGGGTCCGATCCCGCACCACATGCACCAGAACGCCAAGCAGGCCAAGTTGCTCGGGCTCGAAGGTAAGCCCGAATCTTATTACTTCCCGCCGCAGCACAACAACGTCGGGAATAATTTCCCATATACTTTCATGGGCTTCGAGCCTGGTACGACCAAGGCTCAGGTCCGCGAATGCATCGCGAACTGGAACAAGGGCGACAACAAGATTCTCGAGCTCTCCAAAGCCTACAAGCTTCAGCCGGGTACGGGTTGGCTGATCGATCCGTGCATCCTCCACGCCCCAGGCTCGCTCTGCACCTATGAACCACAGTGGGGTTCCGACGTCTTCGGCATGTATCAGAACCTCGTCGAAGGACGCGAAGTGCCTTGGGCCTTGCTCGTCAAGGATATGCCTAAGTCCAAGCACCAAGACGTCGACTTCATCGTCGATCAACTCGACTGGGACAAGAACGTGGATCCTAACTTCAAGGATAACCACTACCTCGAACCCGTCACCGCCGAGAAAGGCGACGGCTACGAAGACAAGTGGATCGTCTATGGCAAGGTCGACAAATTCCAATACTTCACAGCCAAGGAACTCACCGTGGCCCCCGGCGCCGAATGTACCATCAAGGACAATGGGGCTTATGGCCTCATCTGCGTCCAGGGCTCGGGCTTCATCAACGACGAGCCGCTCAACAGCCCTAAGCTCATCCGCTTCAATGAGCTCACGGAAGACGAATTCTTCTGTACGGCCGAAGGCGCGAAAGCCGGCATCACGTTCCAGAACACCTCGACGACCGAGCCTCTGGTCTGTCTCCGTTACTTCGGGCCTGAAGTGAACCCCAACGCTCCGGCGATGGGTGCTCATAAAAAGAATAAGAAAAAATAAGCCCTCCCCTTACCCCATACCCCACGTCATGAAACTGCACAACGCCATGTGGCCCGGCCTCGTCGGCAAGGAGCCCAATACGGATCACCCGCCCATCGCCCTCGAGCACATGCTCGACATGACCGTCGCCGCCAACGTCGACGGGCATAAGTTCGATGGCGTGGATCTCTTCCTTTTCCACCCCCACACCGACCCCGACATCTCGGAAGACAATTTGAAGAAGATGGCCGACCTGATCGCCTCCAAGGGCCTGAACGTCGGTTCGCTCGTGGCGCCGGTCTGGCCGGGCACGGTGGGAGATTCTTCGATGGGTACCGACGAACAACAGCAGAAGTTCCTGCTCGCGATCGATAAGGCCTGTCGCATCGCCAAGTTGCTCAACAAGCATGGCGTCCGCAAATACGGCGTCATCCGCGTCGACTCTGCCGAGTTCGGCGTCGCCAAGTGGCGCGAAAATGAAAAAGCGAACACCGCCCGCATCGTCGACACTTTTAAGAAGGCTGCGAAGATCGCCGACGACCACGGCGAGCGCATCGCCGCCGAAGGTGAAATCTGCTGGGCAGGCATGCATTCCTGGAAAGCGATGCTTGATACCCTCGAAGGCGTCGGCCAACCGAAGACCTTCGGCTTCCAAGCCGACTTGGCCCACACCTACCTCTACCTCATGGGCTACAACGCCCCCGAGGCCGCCCTCCTCAAGGAAGGTTACACCGAGGCTGAATTCTGGCCCGCCTATCGCGAGATGGTCGGTAAGCTCCGCCCTTGGACGCTCGACTTCCACGTGGCTCAGAACGACGGCACGGTCCATGGCACTGGCTCGCACGAAAAGACCGGTCGCCACTGCCAAGCTGACGATGCCAACGGCAAACTCGATATCACGGCTTGCTCCAAAGTCTGGCTCGAAGGCGCCGCCGATCGTGGCATGAAGCACATCTGTTGGGATGGCTGCATGTTCCCGAATGCTACCCTCGAAAGCCCCAAGACCTGGAACACTATTCTATCGGCCATGGTCAAGGTCAAGAAGGCCCTCTGAACTTAACTCCAACTCCTTCTCATCATGTCTAAAGCCATTCGCATCGGTCTCATCGGTTACGGTTTCATGGGCCGTACCCACTCCAACGCCTACTCTCAGGTCGGTCACTTCTTCCCGAAGGACAAACTCACCGCTGGTCACCACGTCGTCCGCCAGGCCGTCTGCGGTCGCGATGAGGCCAAGGTCAAAGACTTCGCCGAGAAGTGGGGTTACGCTTCCTACGAAACCGACTGGCGCAAGCTCGTCGCCCGTAATGATATCGACGCAATCGATATCTGCACCCCGAATGACTCGCACGCCGAGATCGCTCTCGAGTGCATCAAGCACGGCAAGATGATTCTCTGCGAAAAGCCTCTCGCCCTCAACGGCACGCAGGGCGAACAGATGGTCGCCGCGGTTGAGAAATCCGGCCTCCCTAATCTCGTCTGGTATAACTACCGTTTCCTTCCTGCCGTCACGCTCGCGAAGAACATTGTGGCTGCCGGTGAACTTGGCCGAATCTTCCACTATCGTGCGAATTTCCTTCAGGATTGGACGATCTCGACCGAACTGCCTCAGGGAGGCGCCGGACTCTGGCGCCTTGATGCCGCTGCCGCTGGCTCCGGCGTGACGGGTGACTTGCTGGCTCATTGCATCGACACGGCCCGCTGGATCAACGGTGAGATCACCGAAGTTTCCGCGATGACCGAGACGTTCATCAAAGAACGCGTGCACACCGCTACTGGCAAAGTCCACCCGGTCACCATCGATGATGCGTGTATCTTCCTGTGCCGCTTCGAAAACGGCTCCCTCGCTCAGTTCGAGTCGACCCGCTACGCCCGCGGCCACAAGGCGCTCTACACCTTTGAGATCAACGGTGAAAAGAAGTCTCTCCAATGGGATCTCCATGACCTCAACCGTTTGAACTACTTCGACCACGCCGTTCCCGGCGACCGTCGCGGCTGGGCCAGCATCCATACCTCCGACGGCGACCACCCCTACTCGGGCAACTGGTGGGTCCCTGGTCTGTGCCTCGGCTACGAGCACTCCTTCACCCACGCCCTCGCCGAGTTCCTCAAGAGCTTAGACGATCCGAAGGCACCTAAGGCCTACCCCGACTTCCGCCACGCCTTGGGCACTCAGTACGTCTGTGACGCCGTTTTAGAGTCCGCTAAGACCAAGCAGTGGGTTAAGGTTAAGAAGGCTTAAATCCCCTTCCTCCAGCCGTCCAGAAGCCCCGATCTTTCGGGGCTTCTTTATGCCCTCCTTTCTGAGCTTTCGGGGATTGACGGCTATATTAATATTAACAGTTTGATAATAACACCCTTACTGTCAGCAATCGCCATGCCACAGACTTATACCCTTTCGCTCGTCAATCGTCACCTCTTCGCCTTCACGGTCGAAGGTCGGATATTGGTCGATACGGGCGCTCCCAAAAGCGCAAGCCCCTCGGGTCATCTCACCTGGGGATCATCGGTCCGCCGGATCAACAAAGGTGGGTACCAGAATTTCACCTTCGAGAAACTATCGGAAGACATCGGAGTACAGGTAGACGGCCTGCTAGGGATGGATCTGCTACATCGTGATACGGTGTTGTTCGACCTACCCCGTCGCGAACTGACACTCGGCGCACCGATGCCCGCAGGGGCGCAAAGCAAAACCTATTCGACGGTCATCGGGTCGGATATCCCGGTCTTCGCTACCCGATTGAACGGCCGATCTGCCGACGTCATCTGGGATACCGGAGCGCAATTCGGTTACCTGACGGACCGTAAGTTCGCCGAGGGCGTAACTCCGACGGATGGCTTCGAAGATTTCAGCCCGCTGTTCGGTGATATTCCCGCGCCGGAATCTCATATCATACCGATGGTGATCAACGGTCGGAATTTTACGGAACGTTTCGGCCTGGCACCTGATAGCGTCAATCCGTCCGGACTTTCCCCCGTCTCGATGCGACATTTTTTGCGTACGCTAAAGATCGACGCCATCATCGGTCCTTCTTGGCTGCAAGGCGTGAAGGCTTGGATCGATCCGTCGAAACAGGCGTTCGCCCTCATCGACTAAACTGCCTTTACGTAAACAAAAGAGGCAGAGCCCGGTTGGACTCTGCCTCTTTTGTTAGGGGGATGAAGTTTTCTTACTTCTTCCCGGTGCCGGGAGAGTAGAAACGATTCATCTTATCGAGGATGGCATTGGCCGTATCGTCTCGATTGATGATGCCGTTATGACGGTAGACGATTTCGCCACCGGGTGCGACGACGATGGTGTGAGGGATCGGGCCAGGCATGTCCTTGTCAAGGGCCGCGGCAAGATCATCGGCGCTACCAGCAAAGAGATAGCTATTAGTCGTTCGGCCTTCTTTCTTGAGAGAAGCTTCCACTTTCTTGCTCATCCCAGCGGATTGCTTAAAGAGGAAGGCTTCGGCTTTGGCCTTATCTTCGGGCTTGTCCATGCTGATGGTCACGAGTTCGAAGTCGCGCATGTCGAACTTGCGGGAGATTTCCACGAGGTCAGGAAACTCCTGCACGCAAGGGGTGCACCAGGTGGCCCAGACGTTGATGATACGGTACTTGTTCGTGGTGTTGGCGCGGAGCTTAGCGATACCCGCCTTGTCGATCGGCTCAACGGTGACCGGGGTCTTGGCCCAAGCATCATGCTTAGCGTCATGCAGGAACTTCTTTTCGCGCCACTTGGTCGAGCAACCCATGGGCTTGGTTTCAGCCAAGGTAACCGTCTTGCCGGCAAGGATCTCATCCACGGCGTTCTGGCAATCCTTCGACTTTACGGTCGCGTCATCATAGTAGCGTGAGTCGTCGAAGCGGCCTTTATAGCAAAGCTTCAGGTTCTTATCGAAGACGAAGACGTGAGGCGTGGCGAGGCAGCCGTATTCACGGGCGATCTTCTGGGTTTCGCCATCGTAAAGGTAATCGAACGTCCAATGGTTCTTTTCAGAGTATGGCTTCATCTCAGCGTAAGAATCGCCGAACTCGCCATAGCCGAGCTCATCTTTGCTGAGACCGTCTGGGTGGTTAGGGTTGATGGCGACCAGCTTCATACCCTTACCCTTATATTCTTCGTAGAACTTCTGGAGGCGACGCTCGATGCTGTGCGAGGTCGGACAATGGTTGGAAGTAAAGAGCACGACGAGTGCTTCGCCGCCGGTGTACTCGGCGAGCTTATGCATCTTGCCGTCGGTTCCCAGGAGTTCGAAATCAGGCGCCTTGTCGCCGGTCTTGAGCGTCTTGATGTCAGGCGGGTTGCCATTGACGAGGCCAGGTGCGTCGGCGGCAGCCTGGAGGGTGGCAAAGCTGGCAAGAGCCAGCAGGAGGGACAGGAGTCGCTTCATGGGGATAAGGGTATTTGAATGAGAGTCCTTAAATGCCGATGGGTTCCAACCCAAAAACACCCTTATCCTTCCGTGTAATGAAATTTTCGACCTAGAGCCACGCTCGGACCGCCATCTCGACCTACCAAATACAGTCTTCCGCCTTTAATATGCAAGAACGACACTTGGCCATGGCGCACCGCCCAGCCCAAGGCTTTCGCCATCCGTCACCTCCCACTATACGCAAATAACTAGGGCCTCCTTTTCGGAGGCCCTGTGTCATAATTCTCAGCGGTTAACCTTATTGAGTGATCAATTGAACTTCCTGAATCGCCCAAGGCTGCTTCTTGGTCGTATCGGTGAGGGTAACTTTCACGAACTTAGTGGGTTTGGCGCCGAAATAGGCTTCGGACATCGAATACAAACCGTGACTCGTTCCGAGTGTGAACCATTTTTTGCCGTCCATTGAACCCTCAACCTTAAAGTTCTTGGGGAAAGCACTGGGGCGGCCAGAAGCATCCAGGCGTACTCCGGAGACAGTCTGCGCCGAAGGCAGTTCAACTTGATACCACATACCTTTTTTCTGGTCAGCAATCGTTTCCCAGCGCGATTTAGCATCAGCATCACAGCCCTTAGCTGCAGCATCCGCTGCATCGCTGGCGGAAACTTTCCATGCCTTATCGCCGAGCAACATCTTGGGCAGGGCCGCCTGCAGGGTATCATTCGTCCAGGGAGCCGAGACTCCCTTCACTTCTTCGCGGATGCGGGCGACATCCTTGGGAAAGATGATCGCTCCCTTGTTGCCAAAAGAGTTACGCACATAAGAAGCCACGGCGGCGATCCACTCGTCGTCGTTCATGGCCATGGGCACCATTTGGGCGTCATAGGTCTTGCCGCCAATGGGTCCGGACATGCCGTTAAGCAAAGCGCGGACGATACCATCGCGGTGTCCGCGGACCGTCTTGGAATTACTCAGAGGCGGAGCGATGGTCATACCAGGCTTAGGGCCGTCGATGGCCATGCCTTTGCCATCATAACCGTGGCAAGCGAAACAAAGCTCCCGGAAGATGGCCTGGCCCTTGACGAGCAGTTTGTTCTCTTCGCCGGTGTATTCCTTGCCACCGGTCTGCTCGTTACCGGTCAGGATAGTGGCGCCGAGTTCTTTCACGCCCTTGGAGGTCGTAATGAGTAAGGTCTTTTGAATGAACTTCGAGCTATCGGCCCAAGCCTTGATATCATTCGAGCCAAGAAGTTTGGCGGTCATGATGGATTGCAAGACCACCGACGCATCCTTGTCGGCGCCGAGTTTAGCGAAGTCGTCGATCAAAGATTTATCACCCGCCCGGGCGAGCGACTCACCGGCACGAAGGCCTTGTTGGCGGAGCTGCGGAGAAGTGTCGGTTAGGAAAGCCTTTACGGTCTTGGCCTCCAGCGCGCCCAGACCTTCAAGCGTCCAAAGCGCGTGCGTCCGCCCCAGGGCATCCGTACCATGCAAGGCGAGCTCATTGAGCGCCGGCACGACAGACTTGTCGCCCTTGAGCACGAGGAGCTTCTGAGCCGTATCGCGCCACCAGCCGTTGGGGTGCGAAAGATAGGCGACCAACTGGGCTGGGGTCTCATCCAGCATATGAGGCTGAGGGCCAGGTTTGAAATCCTTGTGCACGAGGCGCCAGACGCGGCCATGACCGTAAACCTTATCGAGGCCATACTGTTGGACGACTTTACGCAGATAACTTCCGTCCTTCACCCAATTACCTTCTTGGATGATCCCGCGATACATATCGACGAGGTAAAGGCAGCCATCTGGTCCATTGACCATGTTGACGATGCGGAAATTTGGATCGCTCGAACGGATGAATTCCGACTGAGCATACGGATTGGCGATATGGGTGATGCCATCCTCGACGGTCACCTTGGCTCGGCGGATTAGACGACCGACTGGTTCGGAGATGAGGACATCGCCACGGAGGTCGGCAGGCAGGCGATCGCCGCGGACGACTTCTTGTCCGCACGAAGCGGTGAAGTGATTAAGGGTCTTGTCCAAACGCGTGCGGCCGGCACCGCCTTGGTGGTCGGCGAGGCCGAGCTTTGGCCAGACTTGCACGAAATCTTCTGCGAACTGTCCTTTGATATCAAAAGCACCATAAAGAATCGGGGTTTGGAAGTGCCAAAGACCTTTTTCGCCACCAGCATTCGACCACCAAATCTTTCCTTGGTCATCCTGGGCGAGTCCCCATTGGCCGCCGCCGTTCGGAATGGTTTCCTTGAGGGGTTCCTTCGTACCGTTCCAGCGTAAGCGATAAGCGTTATAGGTTTGGTAGATCCAATTATCCATCGTCCAAATCAAGCCGCTCTGTTGGTGCTCGAGGTTACCGTTCTTGGGACCGCCTATGAACCAAGGCTCCTTGGTGTCAGCGATACCGTCGCCGTTGGTATCACGGTAGACAAAAATATCGAGGGTGTCGGTCTCGTTAATCAAGACCCGGTCGTCCAGCGGCAAGACCATGCGCGGGAGTAACATCTTGTCGCGATAGAGGGTATGTTTATCAAAGTTTCCATCGCGCTTGGTACTCTCGTGACGCGAAACGACGCCGATGGGGTCGTGTTCATTACTACCGTCGATGTCCTGCATGTAGGTTCGCAACTCGGCGATATACATCCGGCCGTTACCATCAAAGGTGAGATTAGCCGGCTCCTTGATGCCATCACGCTCGCTGAGCACGAGCTCTAGGCGATAGCCTTCCGGGAGATCGATGGTCTTCAACTCCTCTTCGGGTGAAAGGATCTTGACCGGAGGTTGGGGAGTAAAATCGGGCTCGTAGACTTTTTCCTCGGCGGCATAGGCAACAGCCGAGATTAGGACGAATAGGAACACGGCTTTTCGCATGGGGGTATGACCTGTAATCTCGGTTAAAGTTCACCTCTTACAAGTTGATTTAACTTCAGCCGAAAATGGGCTTTGCCAGAATCTCGCGACAGGTCTTTCTATTCCCATGCCCCTCCTGCTTTTAGCCCTTTTAGCTGCCTTCCATACCCTCGCCTACGCAGCTCAACCCCCGAATGTCGTCATTATCCTCGCTGACGACCTCGGCTACGGCGACCTGGGCTGCTACGGCCACCCGACGATTAAGACGCCTAACCTCGATAAGATGGCCGCCGAAGGCATGCGGTTTACTCAGTTCTACGTCGCCGCCGAAGTCTGTACTCCAAGTCGCGCGGCTTTGATGACGGGTCGTTACCCGATTCGTAGCGGCATGACCAGTTACCAATACCGCGTTCTCCGGGCGAACTCTGCCGGTGGCCTACCTGCCTCCGAGATCACCCTCGCCCAAGCGATGAAAGCCCAGGGCTACGCCACGGGTATGATCGGCAAGTGGCACTTGGGCGTATGGACGAACAACCCAGAACACCATCCGCTCAAACACGGTTTCGATTTCCACTTCGGCCTACCGCATTCCAATGATATGAACCCGTCTCCCGGCAACCCGCCCAAGGCCGGTGCCAATGCTGAACAAAATGCCGCTTGGTGGAATGCCCCGCTCTTCCGCGGCTATGAACTTCTCGATCCCAAGGCCGACCAAACCCAGCTCACCCGCCGCTATACCGAGGAGGCCCAAAAATTCATCACCGACAACAAGACCAAGCCGTTCTTCCTTTATCTCGCCCATACTTTCCCGCACACGCCGCTCTTCGCCTCGGATCATTTTAAAGGTAAGAGTACTCGCGGCATCTACGGCGACGTCGTCGAAGAACTTGATTGGAGCGTCGGCCAAGTCCTCAAGACCTTAAAAGACCAAGGCCTCGCCGAAAATACGCTCGTCGTCTTTACGAGTGATAACGGCCCCTGGACCCTGATGGGTACCGAGACCGGTGGTAGCGCCGGCCTCTTGCGCGACGGCAAAGGCAGCACTTGGGAAGGCGGCATGCGCGTGCCAGGCATCTTCTGGATGCCCGGTAAAATCCGGCCCTCGGTGACCACCAATGTCGCGGGTACCATGGACCTCTTCCCGACTGCGGTAAAATTAGCCGGCGGTACGGCGCCGAAAGATCGCCCCATGGATGGCGTCGATTTATCGAGCCTCTTGTTCAACGGTGAAGCCATCGAACGCGAAGTCTATTGCTACTATCGGGGCGAAAAACTTTATGCCGCGCGTCTGGGCGCCTGGAAAATCCACTACGTCACCCAAAACGGCTACAACGACAAAGCGATCGTCCACGAACAACCCTGGTTGTATAACTTGGAAGTTGATCCTTCGGAAAACCACGAAATCTCTGCCTCGCACCCGGAAATCGTCGCCCGCATCGTCGCTGCCGTCGAGAAGCACAAGGCCACCGTCGTCGCAGCGCCGAGCCAGCTGATTGAAGTTGTCAAATAGCTGCGTCGAACAGCGGATTCTTCCTTTCCTCCGGCCAAAGGTTTGCCTATAAAAGCCTCACGGGCCTATAGCTCAATGGTTAGAGCAGAGAACTCATAATTCTTTGGTTTCCGGTTCAAGTCCGGATGGGCCCACCCTCTTTCAGCTCTGATAGTAAAGGACTTACGGACAAGTAAGCCCCCGATAATAGGGGCCTAAGTCCTCTTTTGCTCCGATCTGCGAGTTTGCTAAGGATTCCGCTAACCTTTCGGCACCCTTCTTGCGGGATTGAGGGGTTATTAAGGGCACCTCCTTTGCACCTATTGACGAAAGGAATCTTTTAAGACCCCGGGGTGCTCAAGCGTGGCCCGACACCACGAAGGTTTCGTGCGTGGTCATTTCGCAATTTCAAGGGGTTGACCAAACTACCCCCTCCCCCCTCCTCTGAAGGCAAGCCAGAGGGGTCTAATGGGCCACCAAGACGGATCACTTCCCGGCCTTCTTCGCCTCAATCTTTGTTTCGATCTCTTTCTGCAATTCCTTTGAGCGTTGCTGTCCCCGAGAGCGAGCCTCGGGTGACATCTTTTTTCAAGGAGGTCGAGACCCTTGCGGGCAACGTGAAGGGTTATCCCGACATCCCCTAACTGAAATTATTAATTGGGAGTTCCAGCCAATGATCATCGCGATAAACCGGAAGCCACGACCACCTCTGCCTATCTAGCAAAGAAAAAAAATGCTCGGCCATAGCCTCGTCCTTTAACACGCCCACGCCGGAGGAGTAGCAACAACTTAACCTGTATGCAGCATTCTCAACACAATTATGGTTACGCGTCAGCGGCCTGATGACCGCGGCCTTATGATACCACTTGACGGCTTGGACGTAGTCCTGAGCAACGCCTTCGCCATGGAAGTAGAATTGGCCTAAATTGAATTGGGCTTTTGCAAGCCCTTGGTCAGCGGCCTTACGAGACCACTTGACGGCTTGGACGTAGTCCTGAGCAACGCCTCCGCCATAGCAATAGCAATACCCCAGGTTGCATTGGGCTTGGGCATTACCTTGTTCAGCGGCCAAACGCCACCACACAACGGCTTGCGCGTTGTCCTTCTCCACCTCTTTTCCATAGTAGAAGCAATTCCCTAAGTTGTATTGGGCTTGGGCATCCCCTTTTCCTGCGGCCTTAAGATAAGATTCGAAGTTCATAAGATACTATTAGAATAAACCTTAGCCGACCTCCGAGGTCAACCGGGAATCGCCTCTGAGGGCAAGCCAGAGGGGTCTAATGGGCACAAGTCGCGCT
>Ga0214919_10010720_pt1 | contig 11552 bp, 12 predicted proteins | sample LL1503_MetaG_FD_177994 | JGI IMG/M metagenome (GOLD analysis project Ga0214919, IMG submission 177994) | Freshwater microbial communities from Lake Lanier, Atlanta, Georgia, United States - LL-1503 | ecosystem: Environmental > Aquatic > Freshwater > Lake | place: USA: Georgia | collected...
TTCAAATTTGGTATGCGACAGAAGAAGCGAGTACTCAAAAACGCATAGCTGACGTTTTGACTTCAAAACTTGCGTCAGATGGCATCGATGCCTCAAGTAGGGCAGTCCCAGCGAGCCAAATCCAGTCGATTCCGCAGAATCCGAAGGGAGCTCCGGATATCGTAATAGCTCAGAATTATCCAGATTCGGCTCATCCAGACTCGCAGGCTTATTTGTTTTACTCATCAGGTGGCCCATTGAATTTATTCAAATATCTAAACCCCTCCGTAGATGAATTGATCTTTGCTGCATCTGCGATAGTCAATAAGGAAGAAAGAGACAAGGCATATCTTGATATTTCTGCAAAGATTTTTGCTGATGGCGCATTTGCTCCCCTTGCAAATATTAAAGCACTGATAGTTCACCACTCTTTAACAAATCTTAATCCTCGTCCTGCAATTCCGTGGACAGTTGATTTCGGTACCATACAAAAATGACGGCTGAATTTAACTCGTTAAAATTAAAATTGAAATTAAAAGGGCGACCAACAAAATTATTTCCATTGCTTTTCGGATGGGAGCCGATTCCTGAATCGGTTTCGCTACGAGGGGGTCGCCAAGATGTATTTATTCTTGAACCCGTTACTGGGGCTGCAGTTGAATACGAAAATGGTTGGGTATTAATAGATACTGGATTCAACCCGGATCTCTCTCGTGATGCTGACCTTAGAGCAGCGCATTTCACTTGGCCCAATTATTGTGCGGTGATCCCTCCAGGTGATCCATTAGTAGACCAGATATCAGCCTCAGGGCTATCTTGGGATAATCTCGCATTTTGTGCGATGTCACATCTTCACTGCGATCACGGGGGAGGACTCCGATTGCTGGTTGATGGTCCACCAGTTGTGATACAAGAACGTGAGTTTGATTTTGCAATGAATAGGGCGGGACTTGAACATGCATATTTTAGGAGCGATTATGTGCGTGAAGGTCTGAACTGGGAACTTGTTAGCGGTGACACCGAATTGGCACCCGGGTTAACTGCAATCCTTACTAACGGTCACACCCCTGGTCATATGTCATTTGCGGTTGAGTTAGGAGATAAGAAAATAGTACTCGCATGTGACGCTGCTGACTTTATGAAAAATATTCTTGAAAGAATTCCATGTGGTGAAACAGCTGAATTCAGGGATAGAGATGCGGCTGAAATTTCTATAAACAGACTTGCAGATTTATCGTTAGTCGAAAATACGGAAGTTTGGCCAGGTCATGATCCCGAGTTTTGGAAATTTCTAAAGAAAGCTCCTGAATTCTATAACTAGAAGCTTTTATGTGACCGACGAGTTCACTCGTGAAGCATTAGCCACAAACGCAGCACGCCACATCACCTCGGCAGGCACGATGGCTGTTTTTGATCAGATGTGCGAGTCGCGTGGCGGCCACAGTTTTTGCGTATGAATTATGGACCAGAGTTCGTTGCTGACACTCTGCGCGACCGATGTTTAGAAGAACATATTCCAAGCAAACTATTGCGACTCCGGTTCACCCTGGTAAAACGGTCGGATCGAGTCATTTACCTCGAGACTCAGAGACGAACTACTGACCAAAGAAGTGTTTGACTCGATGTGGGCAATCCGTTTCATGCTCGAAGAACACCTAAACAACTACAACCACTACCGCCACACAGAAAACAGGGTGTTGGCTTGATAATGGGTAGAGCGACAAACGGAGTCCAGGACAAGAGATAATTGAATTTGACATTTGTCACTCATATGCCTAGGATGATATTTGTATACATTATTCAAAATTTTAATTAGTTTGGGGAAATTAGTGGTGGACGAAGTCGATAATTCGTTGATTTTAAAAGGCTTACGTCTAATGATTCGAATTCGGTCATTTGAAGAGAGCGTTCAAAAGTTGTTCACACAGGGCAAACTCCCCGGCTTTGTTCATCTATGTATTGGTCAAGAGGCGGTGGCTGCTGGAGTTTGTCTCGCACTTGAGTCCACAGATCAAATCACTTCAAATCATCGTGGTCATGGGCACGTCATTGCTAAAGGCGGCGATGTGAAAAGAATGTTTGCCGAACTTTTAGGCAAGAGTGATGGCTATTGCGGTGGGAAGGGAGGCTCGATGCATATTGTCGATTTTGCATCTGGGATGCTCGGAACTAATGGAATTGTTGGGGCAGGAATACCAATTGCAACGGGCGCAGCTTTTGCTAATAAGTATTTGAATTCAGATAGAGTCGCAGTTGCTTTTTTTGGTGATGGTGCGACCAATCAAGGAGTTTTTTTTGAGGCAATGAACATGTCCGCTCTTTGGCAATTGCCGATTATTTTTATAGTCGAAAACAATCAATATACAGAATGGTCGCGTACGGGTGATTTGAGCGTTGGGACAACAATTAGTCGCGCACTTCCGTTTGGCATTCGTGCTTCATCCATTGATGGTAATGACTTTGTTGCAGTTAGACAAACGGTGGGTGAGGCAGTAATGAGAGCACGCGCGGGTGGTGGTCCAGAAGTGGTTGAGTGTATGACTTATCGATGGCACGGTCACAATGAAGGCGAAGAGGCATTTGCTGGTCACTATAGACCAAAAGAAGAGATTGAAGCGTGGAAGAAACGTGATCCAATCGAAGCTCTCATCGTACATTTGATCGCTGAGAAAATTATTTCTCCTGAAGAAGTAGAAAAAATGCGATCCGAAGAAAAGAGCTTGGTCGATCGTGCGTATGAATTTGCCGTTGCAAGTAAACCATCCGATGAAAGCGAAGCTTTGACTGATGTATTCGCGGAACAAGGTGGCGTTAAATGAACACGGGCACCTATTTTGTTACTGCGATGAGGGACGGCATAGCCCAGGCGATGCGTGAAGACAAAACGGTCGTGCTTTTTGGTGAAGATGCCGATAAGAGTGTCATGGGTTCAACTAAGGGATTGATTGAAGAGTTCGGAAAAGAGAGAGTTATTAACATGCCTCTTTCGGAAGCAACTATGGTCGGTCTTGCGGTTGGTGCTGCAGCTGCGGGTTTAAAGCCAATTATTGATTTAATGGTAAGTTCCTTTTTTTATATCACTATGGATCAAATTGCTAATCAGGCAGCGAAACTTCGATATATGTCGGGCGGGCAAGTCAGCCTTCCAATCGTATATTTTGCCGCTCAGCATTCTGAAAACCCTCACCCAACATTGGCCCAGCAGGCTGGTATCAAAGTGGTTATTCCATCTAATTCATCTGATGCAAAAAATTTGATGCTCGCATCAATTCGAGACCCAAACCCAGTCGTTTTCCTCCAAGAAGCAGTTCTCGGTGGATCACGTGGACCTATAAGTGAAGATCTGGAAGAGATTCGGCTAAGTGTTGGTCGCCTTGTGCGTTCCGGCGCGGATTTAACTGTTTTCGCTGTGGGCAGAACTGTGGCGATGGCACAAAAAGCTGCTGAAGTTCTTGAAAAGGAAAACATTTCAATTGAAATTATTGATCCGAGAACAATTTACCCATGGGACAAACAGATTGTTCTAAGTTCCGTAGAAAAGACTGGAAGATTTTTGGCTGTTGACACATCGCGCAAGACATGTGGATTTGGTGGAGAAGTTTTGGCGACTGTAGCAACGGAGGCCTTCAGCTGTTTGAAGGTAGCGCCACAGCGCCTTTGCCCACCCGACACGCCGATGCCCTTTGCGCCACACCTTGAGAAGTTTCTTTCGGTATCTGAAGAGAAAATAATTTTACAGGTCAGAAAGATGATGGGGAGGTCATAGAGAAAAAACTTGAATTTGAAGTCCAAAAGTTTTATAACAACAAATAAAATAGGGGGAAATATAATGTTTTTAAAACAAATAAAAAAGAGAAGTGCGTTCGTTGTATTGGTCGGACTTTCGTTTGGTCTGGTGGCCTGTGGAGGCAGTGATTCCTCAGGCTCGGTGGAGTACAACGTGAAAATGGGAGATTTCACACCGCCAAGTGTGGTTGAAAATATTTCTGAGACTGTTGCTGCCGCTTGTAAGAGTGGTGGTTTAATTGACGAGATTAAAAAGCGCGGCAAACTCAACTGGGCAATTGGAATCTCACCTCCTTTTGGCTTCAAATTAGCAGATGGAACGTGGGCAGGTGTAGAGGCTCAAAGTGCGGCTGAATTAGCCAAAATTCTTGGAGTGGATTTTAGTATTGTCGATTACTCGTACGATGTGTTACCCGCTACTCTCGCAGCTGGAACTGTTGACATCATCGGGGCTCAGCTATTTGCTACCGATACTCGTAAAGAAGTCATTGACTTTTCTACGCCGTATTACCAAGCAGGGCAACTTTACTTTGTTAGAGAAGATTCTGCATTTCAAACTATCGACGACTTAAATAAACCAGAAGTTCGATTCGTTTTTGGTACGGGAACAGCTCAAGGTGAACTTGCAAAGAAGTACACCCCTAAAGCAACCATTTCCGAAGCACCACTCCGTGGTCAGCTTCTGATGGCTGATTTCATTGCGGCCGGTCAGGCTGACTCATCGATGGGTGAGGCGGCAGCGATCCAAGTAATCTTCACGAAGTACAGTGAGCCGAAACTTGCCGCTATTGGTAAAAATGGACGAATTACCGGTGAAAGAGCTACTCCAGAAGAGATGATCGACCCATTCGACGTCGCCTTCGGACTTAGGAAAGGTGATGCAGCTTGGAAAGGTTGCGTTGATGCATGGGTTGAAGATCTTCTTAGTTCAAAGAGAATCAACGCCAGACTTGACTACTGGTTAGCCCAGCTAGAAATTTAATTCAAGTAATTTATCGAGCGTTTCCAGGATAGAGATTTTGTTTCTATCCTGGAAACGCTTTTAGTTATGAAGAGACGGTATTTAGATGCAAACAAATTATGATTGGGACTTCTCTTGGGTAAGTGATTACTGGAGAATCTTTGTTGAAGCTTGGACAAAAACGTCTCAGGTGCTGCTTCTTTCAGCCTTTTTTAGCATAACTATTGGTTTGTTCGTTGGCATATTGCTTAATTCAAAGAGTCCTTTAGTTAGAGCTATCCCACGACTTTATGTCGAGCTTTTCCGTTTAACTCCGTTGATTTTGCAGATTGTTTTCTTTTTTTTAATTCTTCCGATTCAGTTTGGCTTACGCCTTGATAATTTTTGGACTGGGGTAATCGCCTTATCTTTTAATTACGGAGCCTTTGCCGCAGTAATTTTTCAGGCAGGCATAAAAGGTGTTCCGAAAGGTCAGAGAGAAGCTGCGCAAGCGATAGGAATGACAAATTCGCAAGTGATGATACGTGTTGTGCTTCCGCAGGCGGTATTTAAAATGCTTTCTCCATTTGGGAGCATGCTGATTTATTTGAATAAAGATACAAGTTTGATCTCAGTAATAGGAGTAACCGAATTATTTAATGTAGCTCAGTCAGTTGGTTCAAGATTGTTTAGAAATATGGAAATTTTGATATTCATTGCTGCGCTGTACCTGATCATCAACATACCTTTGGCTTACCTTTCTGAATATTTGAACAGAAAATACAATTCGGACTGATGGAAACCGCAGTTGAAATTGTCGACCTTAAAAAGTCGTTTGGCGTGCATGAAGTCCTTCGTGGGGCAGGACTAAAGGTCAACTCGGGGGAAGTTTTGGTTGTTATTGGGCCATCTGGATCTGGTAAGAGCACCATGCTTCGTTGCATAAATCTATTGGAGAAGCCAACAAGTGGGTCAATAAAGATTTTTGGTCGAGAGATAAACGACAAAAATACGGATCTGCCAAGTCTGCGTCAGCAAGTTGGGATGGTTTTCCAGAGTTTTAATCTTTTCCCCCACAAGACTGTTTTAGAAAATGTGATGGAGGGGCCTAGAACGGTACTGAAATTGAGCAAGTCCGATGCAGCCGAAATCGCCATGAACCTGTTGATAAAGGTTGGAGTTGAGGATCATCATGCAAAACGGCCAAGCCAAATTTCGGGTGGACAGCAGCAACGAGTTGCTATTGCTCGGGCGCTTGCGCTCAAGCCAAAGTTAATGCTTTTTGACGAACCGACTTCGGCGCTCGACCCTGAGCTTCGAGCTGAAGTTCTAGATGTGATGCGAAGTCTTGCCGCAGACGGCATGACGATGCTTGTCGTGACGCATGAAATGGAGTTCGCACGAAAGGTTGCTGATCAGCTTGCCTTCATCGATGACGGAGTGATTGTCGAAACAGGTCTTCCGGAGATTACTCTAAAAGACCCAAAGTCAGAACGATTAAGAATGTTTCTTAAAACTGTGAAGTGGGGAGAGGACTAGTAAGTATGTTGGAGAATAAAAATATTCTGATAACTGGAGGAGCTAGGGGCATTGGAAGAGGTATCGCCCAGGCCTGTTTAGATGCGGGTGCATCAGTAGCAATTATTGATATTGACAAACTTTCAGTTGAAAAAGCTATTAAAGAATTAAAAACTGTTGGTGGGCAGCTATTGATTGGCGAAGAAGTTGACGTGGCAAACGAAAAAAATGTAGAGAGCGTTTTTGAAAAAGTTAATAGAGAGATAGGTGGCTTAGATGGAGTAGTTATAAATGCCGGAATTTTGCACCTTCAGTATGTTGAGAAGCTGGAGCTGGCAGATTGGAATAGAGTTTTATCGATAAATCTCACTGGCGCATTTCTATGCGCACGAGAATCCGTAAGGTTGTTGCGTGGAAAAAATTTGGACTCCTCAATTGTATTTACGTCGTCTTTGTTTGGATTGAGGGGTGGGAGAGAGAATGGTGCGTATTCGGCATCGAAATTTGGTGTTATTGGACTTGCACAGAGCCTTGCAGCAGAAGTGGGCGCCGATGGGATCCGAGTGAACTCAGTATGTCCGGGCCAAATTGAGACTGAAATGATGACAAAGTTAGTAAGCGATCGCGTGGCACTTACCGCGAAATCTCCCGAAGAAGTTATAGCTGACTTAGTTTCTCATATTCCCTCAAAAAAAATGGGCACAATCGCCGAAGTTGCTGATGCTTTCGTCTACCTACTCTCCAATAAATCTCGTTACATAACAGGTCAGTCACTCGTCGTAGATGGTGGTTGGCAGGTTGGCTAAAGATCTTATTTTGTTGGAAACATCAAAATAGTCAGGACGAATTTTGGATCAAAATCTTAAAAATCCCATTGAATTTTCTGAGGCGGAATTGCGTTCAGCATTTATTGATGCGGAGTTCGCAACAGTGCTTCCAACTTTGGCGTACTTGACTAAGGACATGTCATTACTCAAGAGTCATCTACAAGCCGATCCCCTACTTTTTCGTAATGAAAGAAATGGTTTATCTGCTGAGCAAGTCGCAGAAATCACTGAAATCGCTATTGAAGTATTGCGACGCAATAAAAAGCTGGAAGCCGAAAACCAAATGCTTATTTCGAAAAGCGAACTGCTGAAAATAATGGAATTTTGCATAGGTGGGACATTGCCTTTGGAGTACTTGGGGCTATTGGAGGAAGAACTCGCAGCAAGTTCGGAAGATTTGAGGGCACCAAAGTGGAAATTTGAAAATTTTGGCGAGGTAAAAAGTTTTCACGTCGGGATTATTGGAGCTGGAATGTCAGGGCTTCTTTGTGGCAAGCGGCTTAAGGATGCAGGCATTTCTTTTACAATCTTTGAGAAAAACCTTGATGTCGGAGGTACTTGGTATGAAAATATTTATCCTGGTTGTCGAGTTGATATACCAAATTTTCTCTATTCGTATTCTTGTTTCCAAAGTAAAGAGTGGCCAAATTTTTTTTCAACCCAGCCGACGCTTCTAGAGTACTTTCGACGTTTTGCTGATGCGTATGAATTACGAGACCACATTCGCTTTGGAGTGAGTGTCACAGAAACCAAACTGTTGGAAGAAAGTTTAACATGGGCGATTTCGCTCGAAAAACAAGGTGTGGAAGAGGTTGTCCACGTAGATGTCGTGGTCAGTGCTGTAGGTCAGTTAAATATTCCAAATATTCCTAGTTTTGAGGATGAACATAAATTTCGCGGCGAAATTTTTCACTCAGCAGTTTGGCCAAAGGATTTAGACCTAAACGACAAGTGTGTGTCAGTGATCGGTACTGGTGCGAGTGCTATTCAGTTTGTCCCCAAAATTTCTGAGATTGCAAAAAAAGTCAGAGTTTTTCAACGTACGCCTAGTTGGTTTAATTTTGCCGAAAACTATCACGCAGAGGTTCCTGATGGATTAAAACTTTTGTTCCAAATAATTCCAAGTTATTCAGAATGGTATCGATTATGGCTATTTTGGCATTCGAGCGAAAATATGATCGAAGCGTGCAGGGTTCCGTTGGATTGGAACGGGGATGAGTCAAGTGTCGGAGAGTTGAATGATGCTTTTCGTGCTCGATTAGCTTCTCATCTGCAAAATCAGTATCAGGGTTACTCAGAAATTCTGGAAAAGGTGACACCAAATTATCCTCCAGGCGCTAAGCGGATAGTCGTAGATAATGGCTCTTGGGCTGAAGCACTGAAAAAAGACAATGTTTCACTCATCACAGAAAAGATTGAGAGTTTCACAGAAGACGGGATCAAGACCGATAGTGGAACAGTCTTTAATTCCGAAGTGATAATCTACGCCACTGGGTTTAAGGCAACTGATTTCTTAACCCCGATGAATTTCGTAGGTCGAAATGGGATTACCCTCAACGAATTTTGGTCTGGTGATGCACGAGCATATTTGGGTGTCGTAATTCCTAATTTTCCGAATCTATTTCTCTTGTTTGGTCCAAACACAAATACTGTCGTAAATGGTAGTGCAATATTTTTTTCTGAATGCTCAGTCAATTATGTGTTGGATTGTTTAAGACTCTTGAATACAAAAAAGAAAAGCATGATTGAATGTGAAATTAACAAGTTCAATGAATTCAACCAAAATCTAGACGCCAAGAATTCGGGAATGATTTGGGGTGCCTCTGCAGTAGGTAGCTGGTATAAAAATAAATTTGGAAGAGTTTCACAAATTTGGCCTTTTAGTGTGAGTGAGTATTGGAAGTTGACGAAGAAAGCTGACGAAAAAGATTTTCACTTCTTCTAAAATATTTTAAAAAGGTTCCAGCAATATAACCAATCAAAACATAATTAAAAGAGAAAGAGACGAAATGAAAATTGAAGTGATTCTTCCAAAATGGGGTATGACGATGCAGGAGGGAACAATTGCAAGTTGGTTGGTTGAAATTGGCGCAAGAGTCCAAGAAGGTGATCCACTAGCGATTGTTGAGACTGAGAAAGTAGAAACTGAATTGCTTTCACCGGGTAGTGGAACTATTACGGAAATTATTGCCGCAGCTGGCTCAACTGTTGATGTGGGAGTAATCATTGCAATGATTGAGTCGGAATGAGTTTAAAAGTTTTGGTTGTTGGTGGTGCCAGCGGAATCGGTTCTGCAACGGTCAGGCGTTTTCGAAATAGCGGTAATCAGGTTGTTGTTGCCGATATAGACGAAGCCAAAGCTAAGTCATTGGTTGAAGAAAATCTCCTAGGGTCGGGATACTCAGTTTTTTCGGATATGTCGAAAGCTGGCTCGCCAAAAGAAGTGGTTGGGGTCGCCGCACAATTAATGGGTGGTCTTGATGTTGTTTTCGCGAATGCTGGCGTTCTCAAATCTGCACCGCTTTTAGATTGGCGTCTAGAAGATTGGGAATATTCCATGGCTGTAAACTTACGCGCACCCTTTTTTCTCGCTCAGGCAGCCGTGCCATTTTTACTTGAATCGACCAACGCTTCAATCATTTTTAATGCGTCAACCGGTGCTTTTCGGGGCCATGCGGGGATGCCTGCATATCACGCATCTAAAGCTGGCTTAGTGAATTTAGTCCGCGCCCTAGCCGATGAGTTATCACCGAAAAATATCCGAGTAAATGCAGTTTGTCCTGGGTGGATTGACACTCCATTCAATGATCCGTATTGGTCATTTCAATCCGAACCCGACAAAGCTATTAAACAACTTGAACAACAGATTCCGATGCGTCGACAAGGGCTACCTGACGAAGTTGCTTCAGTTGTTGAATTCTTAAGCTCAAAATCTTCTAGTTATATCACAGCGCAAGCAATTGTGATAGACGGTGGATATGTTTCAGTCTAAAACTATAGGAGGCACATGAAATTAGAAAGATATCAATCCACGATTACTCTTGAGGCAGCTCTTGAATTGTTGCTGAATGTTCGTAAAGCGGCAAATGAGTTGGCTAGAAATTTAGCAATGGTCGTAGTTGACATAGGTGGCCGAGTAGTAGCTGCACAAAATATGGATGGTTCGCAGATTTCTGCAATGCGACTGGCAGAAGATAAAGCATTTACCGCTGTAGCTTGTGGTGCGCCAACTGAAGCTTGGTCAGATTGTTCAAAGCCTGAAGGTAGTGATTGGGGTTTAGCACTTAGTGCCGGCGGCAAATTTATTGTATTTGCTGGAGGTTTGCCGATAAAGATAAACGGAACTCTTCTAGGAGGTCTAGGCGTTAGTGGTGGACCCGCTGAAATTGATCGGTCATGTGGCGCAAGTGCTTTAATTGCAACTGGTTTTGATTCGGTGTAGAAAGTTGTTTGATATGAGTAAAAAGTTATCCAAAGAGACATTTGCATCCGAGATTGATCGCATGCTTGAACAAGCTATTGTCAATGGAAAATTAAAACCAGGCGAACGGTTAATCGCAGAGTCACTCGCTGATGATTTCGGAGTTAGCCGAATACCGGTTAGAGAGTCGCTTAGAGCCCTTGAATCTGCAGGGTGGGTTGAGATAAGACCCCATCATGGTGTGTACGTCAAAAGGTGGAGCCGTACCGAGTTACGCCACCTCTTTGCAGTACGTACTTTAATTGAAGGTGAGTCCGCAAGATTGGCTGCTGCTCAATCAACATCAAAGTTGATCCTAGATCTCAATAAAAATGTGAAAAAATACGAAAAGGCTATTCAAGATAGCTCAACTTTAATTTCAGAGTTAAATCGTGAGTTTCACTCGTTGATTGTTGACGCGACCGGAAACGAAGTATTAAAAGAAATTCTTGAGAGAATTAGCCGCAGAGTCCAATGGTATTTTTCAACTGTGACCATTTCGAGAAGCACGGATTCAGCAAAAGAGCACAATGAGCTCGTGGAAGCTATTAGGAAAAAAAACTCGAAGGCAGCAGAACATTTGATGACTTCTCACGTAGACCGAACTGAGGCCGCAATTGAATCAGTTTTAAAGCAACTTGATCCCGACTTGATTGATCCTTGATGCAAAAAGTTGCAAATCAGCCAGTGATCGGCAAAAAAGGTTCGATTAGTGCCGCGAATCCGTTGGCAGTGAGTGCGGCACTCGAAATTTTCTCACTTGGGGGCAATGCGGCCGACGCGGCTATCGCTGCCCAAGCAGTTCTGTGCGTTGTTGCGCCTGAGGCGTGCGGATTAGGAGGTGACGGTCTATCTTTGCTGGCCACGTCGACTGGAGAAGTCTTTGCGTTAAATGGAACTGGTAAATGGGGTGAAAAATCGAACGTCAATATGCAGTGCTCTGATGGTGGGAATAGCGTGACGATCCCCGGGATTTCAACGCAATGGAGTGAGATGTCAACTCGCTTCGGAAAGTTAAGTCTCTCACAATCTTTACTGCCTG
>Ga0214919_10010721_pt1 | contig 11550 bp, 10 predicted proteins | sample LL1503_MetaG_FD_177994 | JGI IMG/M metagenome (GOLD analysis project Ga0214919, IMG submission 177994) | Freshwater microbial communities from Lake Lanier, Atlanta, Georgia, United States - LL-1503 | ecosystem: Environmental > Aquatic > Freshwater > Lake | place: USA: Georgia | collected...
ATATTCACGTTCCAAGCCGAATCGGGGGTGCATCAGCTTATTGGCCAGGTCGCCGGAGCTGGTGAAAAGCAAGAGGCCCTCGGTGTTCAGGTCAAGGCGCCCCACCGACTGCCATTTGCCCTGGAGCAACTTGGGCAGGCGGCGAAAAACCGTCGGGCGGTTTTGCGGGTCGTCGTGGGTGACGACCTCACCCGCAGGCTTGTGATAAGCGATCACGCGGGCTGCAGGCGGATCAATGCGGAAGCGGATCGGCTTGCCATTTACCTTGATGGTGTCGCCAAACTGGATCCGCTGCCCGATATGCGCAGGCTCGTTGTTGACGGAGATGCGCCCCTCCAAGATGAGTTGCTCCATCTCCAAGCGGGAACCCATGCCCGACTGCGCCAATACCTTGTGCAACTTGGGCGTCTCCACCTGCGGGGCCAAAACGCGCTTGGGTAGCGCTTCTTCGAGCCCGCCCGCATCTTCTGCGTCGAACTGGCCCGAAATAATGTCCAGAAATGGACTCGGGTGGGCCGGCTGCGCTGCCGCCGGATCAGCCGGCAAGGCATCCTCGGAAATGGCGACGGCGTCGACCTCTGGATCAGGCGTGATTTCGGGGTGATTCATACTGGGTTTTCAGTCCAAGGTGAGACCGCTGGATCGGCTTGGGCCACCCCAGTATCGGTAAATGGCAGTTCGGCGCTGGCGGCGCCATCGCCACTGATTAACTGACCCAGCGCTTCGCCCTCATTGCCTGGCGCCGTCAGGACAGGAAGCTCTTTCAGCGACGCTAGCCCGAGGTCATCTAAAAATTGCCGGGTGGTGGCCAGCAAGGCCGGGCGACCAACCGATTCACGGTGGCCAACCGTCTCCACCCAACCCCGGTCTTCCAACTGACGTAGCAACTGGGAGTGGACGGTGACGCCACGGATTTCTTCGATATCACCACGCGTTACCGGTTGGCGGTAGGCGATGATCGCCAGGGTTTCGAGCACCGCACGGCTGTAGCGCGGGGGCTTCTCGGGGTGCAATTTTTCAAGGTAATGCGCCAAGTCGGGGTGGCTTTGGAAACGCCAGCCGCTGGCTACCTCGGTCAGTTGCAAGCCACGCTCGGCCCATTCACCACGGATCTCGTCCAGTAAGTCCCGCAGCTGCGGCTCCTCCAAAGCCTCGTCGAACAAGGTGCGCAGATCGCGCATCTGCATGGGCTGATCCGCGCACAAAAGCGCAGCCTCCAGTACACGCTTGGCATCGAGCATAGATTTCCTTCATGACATGGGTCCGTGGCCCAGGCTCCGAATGAAGTAGGTCTGAGTGGGAGCCGCGGGGTACGCTGCACCTCGGGCTCAATCTGCACGCGCATAGTTCGCGCGGCGCGAGAGCCGGATTGCATGCCGTAGGCCGTCAACCCGGAGGTGTTAAATCATTGTATCCCAGCCCCTGTGAGGCCAACACCGCCAGAAACCCGGGCGGAGGCGCTGCCTCGAAGCGCAGCCGCTTGGCTGTTACAGGGTGCGCGAAGCCCAGACGGAACGCGTGGAGCGCCTGGCCCGCCAGGCCGGACGTCGGCTTGCCGCCGTAGACGGTATCGCCCACCAAGGGATGGCCCATTTCCGCCATGTGTACGCGGATTTGGTGCGTGCGGCCGGTATGCAAAACGCAGCGCACCAAACAGAACTGCCCGTTGTCTGCCAGCACATGAATGTCAGTGGCAGCCGTTTTGCCGGATTGGCGGGCCAGGTCAACGACCGCCATACGCAAGCGGTTGCGCGGGTCCCGGCCTATCGCGCTCTGCGCATGCCAAAGCGGACCGTGAGACCAGTGGCCATGTGCAATGGCCAGGTACTCCCGGTCCACTTCGCGTGCCGCGATGGCTGCAACCAGCGCGTCCATTGCGATTCGGTTGCGCGCCACCACCATCAGGCCGCTGGTGTCCTTGTCCAACCGATGCACGATACCCGCGCGGGGTACGTCCATCAGGGCACTGTCCAGAGCCAGCAAACCATTCAGCAGCGTGCCGCTCCAATTACCAGGTGCCGGATGCACCACCAGGCCTACGGGCTTATTGATAACCAGTACGTCCGCGTCACGGTGGACGACATCGAGCGCCATGGGCTCTGGCTTGAAAGCGGTGCTTTGGGGCGTCGGCTGCAGGCTGATTTGCATCCGATCATCGCAGCGCACTGTGGCAGACTGTTTGCCGGCAATGCGGTCGTTGACGGTCACGTGCCCAGCCTCAATCAGCTGCTGCAAATAGCTGCGGGAGAACTCGGGGACCACCTCCGCTAGGGCTTTATCCAATCGAATGCCGTGCTGCCCCGGCCCCAGCACCACACGCCGCAGCTCGATCACATCCCCGTGGATATCCGCCTCATCGAGCCCGCTTTCAAGGGGGTCGATGGCTATACTGTTGCGCTTATCTTCCAAGGAATGTTTCATGATGTTGAGCGGCAAATTATCGGCGCTGTGTGGTGATGCAGGCCGAGTCGTCTTGCTGAAGTCGCTGGCATTGGTCATGCTGGCAGCTGTCATCAGTTCCTGCTCCACGGCGGTGGTCGACAAAACACTGGGCATGACACCGGCCCAGTTGTACGCCGAGGCCAAAGACGAGATGGCGAACCAACAGATCGAAAAAGCCATCGCCCTGTATGAAAAACTCGAAGCCCGCGCAGCGGGCACGCCGCTGGCGCTGCAGGCACAACTGGATAAGGCCTACGCCTACCACCTCACCCACGAGCCGGTGATGGCGCTGGCCACCATTGACCGGTTTATCCGGATGAACCCTGCGAGCCCCGCGCTTGATTACGCTTTTTATCTCAAGGGCGTTGTCACCTTCAACAATGATCTGGGCATGTTCGGGCGCTACACCGGCCAGGATTTGGCCGAGCGGGACCAAAAAGCCGCGCGCGAATCGTTCGATGCGTTTCGTGAACTGGTGGCCCGGTTCCCGCAGTCCCGCTATGCCGAAGATGCACGCCAACGCATGGGTTTCACGGTGTCTGCGCTGGCCAAGTACGACGTCGTGGTGGCCAAGTACTATTTCCGTCGCGGGGCCTACTTGGCGGCCATCAACCGTGCCCAAAATGCGGTGTCCGAATACCGCAACGTGCCAGCAGTCGAGGATGCACTGTTCTTGATTTACAAGTCCTACGATGTCATGGGTTTACCCGCCATGCGGGACGATGCACGGCGGGTGCTGGCCGCCAGTTTTCCGGATTCCCAGTACCTGGGCCCTGCGGGCGAAGGTGACGACTGGCTGAAGCGCTAGCTCACAGTCGGCGGGGCCGCAGTCGCGCAAGGCGCGGCCAATTCGGCCAGCGCATTCTTCCAGTCCGCAGCGTCACGTAGGAGACGCATGGGCGGCAGCGCTTGCAGCAGTTTTTTTCCATAGGCCCGTGTATTTAAGCGGGTATCGCACACCACCAGAATTCCCCGATCGCTCTCCCCCCTTATCAAGCGGCCTGACCCCTGCTTGAGCACCATGGCAGCGTTCGGCAAATGGATGTCTTTGAAGGCCTTGCCCCCTGCAGCTGTGCAGGCCTCTGTCTGGGCGCGCACCAGCGGATCATCGGGCGGGGCAAATGGTAGCTTGTCGATCACCAGCAACTGCAGCACATCGCCGGCCAGATCAATACCCTCCCAAAACGAAGCCGAGGCCACCAACACAGCGCCCGGACCTGGCGGCACAGCCTGCGCCGTGAAACGCTCCAACAGCTCGCGCTTGGACGCATCACCCTGGGCCAGAACTTCCAAGCCACCTGCTTCCTGCCGCGCCATGAACACCTGCAAAGCCTTGCGCACCGCCTGCACCGCCCGCAGTGTCGTGGTCAGCACCAGTGTTTTACCGCCAATGTGCATGGCTGCTTCCGCAACCAATGCTGCAACCGCCACACTGTGTTCGGGGTGCGCGGGTTCTGGAAAATCCTGTGGGACGTAGAGCGCCGCCTGCCGCGCGTAATCAAAAGGGCTTTCCACCCGCAGCGTGCGCGCGCCTTCCAGGCCGCAAGGCTCGACAAACCAGCGCAAAGCCTCATCGGTACCCAGTGTTGCCGATGTGAAAATCCAGGCCCTGCTGGCGTGGTCGGTCATGGCCACATGCTGGCGCATCACCGCGCTGATATTCAAAGGCGAGGCACAAATCCGCACTTGGGCGCCGACTTCCACCCACTGCACCATCCCATTCGGCGCTGTCCCCGCGAACCCTGCCAATTGCTGGTGCAGTGTCTGGGCGCGCTGGGACAGCAATTGCATGGAGACGTGGGCGTCCGCCAAAAGATCCAGACCGCTGCGCGCCGCCTCCAACGCGGCAGCCACGCGGCCCAGCGCCGCGACCCAGGTCAGGCTATCGACACCCTCGGGAGCGCCATCAACCCATGGCAGGCGCTGCGGATTTGTCGGCTCGTCAAACAGTGCAGCCACCCCTTGAACGGATTGCGACAGGGCGCTAGACAGCCCGTGCCAATCGGCAAAACCGCGCTGTGGCCCCTGGGCTTGGCGTAACAAATCCGCGGCCAAGCGCTTCCAGGCAGCGGTGCCGGTTTGCACCGCTAAAAACTGCAAGCCGACGGCATTGATCTGGTGCGCTTCGTCAAATACCACCACACTGGTGCTGGGAAGCAACTCGGCCACACCCGACTCGCGGACCTGCAGATCGGCAAAAAACAGGTGGTGGTTGACCACCACCACATCAGCACCCAAGGCGGTGCGACGCGCTATGTTCACGTGGCACTGCGCAGCGCGCACACACGACGTGCCCAAGCAGTTGTCACGGGTTGACGTGATCAAAGGCAAGAGCGGCGAGGCCTCGTCCAGGGCGGGCAATTCGGCCACATCACCACTAACGGTTCGCTGCGCCCACAAGCGCACCTCCCCCAGCAATCGCCGCTGCGCCGCGGACAGGTGCTCCGCAGCGCCGCCCGCAAAGGCTTCATCCAAACGCTGCAAACACAGGTAGCTGCTGCGTCCCTTGAGCTGCGCCAGCCGAACCGGTACGCCCAGGCTTGCCGCCAAGCGCGGGATATCGCGCAAAAACAGCTGGTCTTGCAAAGCCTTGGTGGCCGTGGACACCAGCACCCGGGCGCCGCTTAGCAGAGCCGGCGCCAGATAAGCGAATGTTTTGCCCACACCCGTCCCGGCCTCGACCACCAAGGCACCACCACCTTGCACGGTGCGCGCCACAGCCAGCGCCATATCGGTCTGCCCCGCGCGCGGTACAAATCCCGGCAGGTCCCGCACCAAGGGCCCGTCTGGCGCGAAGACCTGGCGCACGGCGGCAATCAGCGGCACGCGGACTTCAATTCAGGGAGACGTCGGCAACGGTGCCGACTGGGAACCTTTTTGTTCCCGCAAGCGCCGATCACGCTCGGCGATGCGTTCTTCCAGTTCCAGCTGCTTGCGGGCATAAGCGGATTCTTTTTGCTGAACCGCCGCGGGCACCGGCGCACTGGGCGCAGGTTGACTGGCCGCTTTGAGTGGAACCGCAATCACCGTCGCGCTGTGGGATGCGCGCTTATCGTCTAAGGCGCGCTGCCGCGCCTGCGGCCCAGAGGCTTCAGATGCAGAAGCCGCCACTGCCGCATGCTCCGCACGCTTCTGCTCCAAAGCGCGTTGTTTGGCCTCCGCTGCGGGAACGCCAGACGCGGATGCAGCCACCGCGGCATGCTCCGCACGCTTCTGCTCCAAAGCCCGTTGTTTGGCCTCCGGCCCGGAAGCCTCTGAAGCGGAATCGGCCACCGCGGCATGCTCCGCACGCTTCTGCTCCAAAGCCCGTTGTTTGGCCTCCGGCCCGGAAGCCTCTGAAGCGGAATCGGCCACCGCGGCATGGGCAGCGCGCTTCTCTTGCAGGGCGCGGGCTTTTTCCTCTTGGGCGGTAGCAGCGGTTGCATCGGCAGCCACCGCCGCATGTTCCGCTTGCTTCTCCGAAAGCAAACGCTCTTTTTCAGCCTGCGCAACAACGCGTTCCTGGGCCTCTTGTTCCAGTTCGGCGCGGTCTTGCAGGCGCTGTGCGCGGTCCGCCTCGCGCTGCGCACGATCTGCCAAACGCGCTTGCCGCTGCAACTCCTGCTCGGCCGCAGTTTCACGCCGAAGCTGATCAGCGCGCACCGCTTCCTGCTCCATCAGCGCGCGCTGTTGTTGCGATATGGCCAGCTCCTGCTTCGCGATAGCGGCCAATGCCGTGCGCCGCGATCGGGCTACATCAGCCCGGCAAGCATTAACCAAAAAACGGCGGTAGCAGGCGCCGTCCATCCGGTTGTGTTCGACGTTGACCGTCTCGCGCTGAATCTGCAGAACATCCATCTGGGCAGACAACTCCGGATCAGAAATTTCGGCCGCTAGGGCCAGCGTCGGTAATGCAGCACAAGCCAGCCCCAAGGCGACAAATAACCAGCTGGAATGGCGCACGTTCATACCAATGCCGTGTCCACATGGCGCGGACCACCCACACCAAAATCGGCTGACGTCATCTCATGCAGCCTCGAGGCGGTTCGGGGAAATTCATGGGACTGCGGGCCGTTCAGATACAGGCCTTCAGGTGGCGCCGCCGCAGAGACCACCAAGCGCACCTTGCGGTCATACATGACATCAACCAGCCAGGTCAGGCGGCGGGCCTCGGAGGCCATATCCGCATCCATCGCCGGTACATCGCTGACAAACACCGCATCAAATCGCTCCGCCAACTCCAAAAAATCATTCTGGGAATGCGCATCGCCACAAAGGGTGGAAAAATCAAACCAAGCCACCCGACCGGCCAGACGCCGGGCGCGCAAGCTGCGTCCTTCGACGGTCAGCACCGGTTCCTGGTCCTTGACCCGCGCCATGGCGTGGAACATCAATGCCATCTTGGTATCCGCCTGCGTACCACCAGGGCTCAGGTAGAACTGGGCATCGGCCAATGCGTGGCGGCGGTAATCGATGCCGTTGTCGACATTGACGATATCGAGCTTGTCATTGAGCAGATCAATCGCGGGTAAGAGCCGGTCGCGGTGCATGCCATCGGGATACAAATCGTCGGGCTTGAAGTTCGAGGTGGTGACAAAACCCACGCCGTTTTCAAACAGCGCCGATAACAGCCGGTGCAGGATCAGCGCGTCAGTGATGTCGGCCACATGGAATTCGTCAAAGCACAACAAACGGTAGCGCCCGGCCATGCGCCGGGCCAATTCGTCCAGCGGATCGGCCAGCCCTTTGAGTTCGTTCAACTGGTGGTGCACCTCGCGCATGAACTCATGGAAATGCAAACGGGTTTTGCGTACCAGCGGGACCGCGTCAAAAAAGCAATCCATCAAAAAGCTCTTGCCCCGGCCCACGCCACCGTAAAGATACACACCCCGCGGAATCGGGGGATGCACCAGCAACTTTTTGATCGCATTGGAGCGCCGGTGCTTGTAGTCCGACCATTCATCGGCACAGCGCTCCAAAGCCTCGATGGCCCGCAACTGCGCCGGATCGCTATGAAAGCCCCGGTTCTGAAGTTCCAGAAGATAGACGGTGTAAACAGACATGGCGGGGCCTATTGTGCCCGCGCCGCCATGGCCTCCCTGCGGCGAACAATAATGCGGCAGCGTGCTTGCCCAGTTGCGCGCGCCCACACGTCCATCATCTGCTTTTCGCCTTCCCTGCATCACCTCAATATGAACCACACGCCTGCTCTTGCCACCTATCCCAGCCTGCGCGACCAGCGCGTTTTCATCACGGGTGGCGCCACCGGCATCGGCGCGGCCATGGTTGAGGCCTTTGCACAACAGGGTGCGCACGTGGCCTTCGTCGATGTAGCCGAGGCGGAGGCCACAGCGCTCGCAGAGCGGCTGGCTGCCCTCAGCTACCCGCCCGTCTGGTGGCGCACATGCGATGTGCGGGACATCCCGGCGCTGCAAAACGCGATTACCCAGGCGCAATCGGAACTCGGCGACTTCTTTACGCTGGTCAACAACGTGGCCCGCGACGACCGCCATGCGCTGGAGGCGGTCACGCTGGAGTACTACGACGAGCGCATGGCGGTGAACCAGCGCCCTGCCTTCTTCAGCATCCAGGCCCTGGTGCCGGGCATGCGCCGGCTCGGGGGCGGCTCCATCATCAACCTGGGTTCCACCGGTTGGCAAAGCAAAGGCACCGGCTACATCTGCTATTCAGTGGCCAAATCCTCAGTCAATGGGCTGACGCGCAGCCTGGCTGACACCTTGGGCGCAGACCGCATCCGCATCAACACGGTCTCGCCAGGCTGGGTGATGACAGAGCGGCAGATGCGCCTTTGGCTCAACGCCGAGGGCGAGGCCGCGATCGCACGCAACCAGTGTCTGCCCGACAAACTACAGCCCTCGGACATCGCCCGCATGGTGCTGTTTCTGGCCTCGGCCGACGGCGCGATGTGCACGGCGCAGGAGTTCAAGGTCGATGCTGGCTGGGATTAACCCGTAAAATCTGAGCCGACCGCGTTTTGAAGCGTTCTCGAAGAAACATCCCCCATTCAATTCCATGACCCACATCGTTACCGAAGCCTGCATCAAGTGCAAATACACCGACTGCGTCGACGTCTGTCCGGTGGACTGCTTTCGCGAAGGCCCCAACTTTCTGACCATTGACCCCGATGAGTGCATTGACTGCGCCGTCTGCATCCCCGAGTGCCCGGTCAACGCCATCTACGCCGAAGAAGATGCCCCGGCCGACCAGATGCATATGGTGGCTTTGAATGCCGAACTGGCGCGTCTGCCGACCTGGAAAAGCATCACCAAACGCAAAGCGCCCCTGCCCGACGCGGACGACTGGAAAGAGAAGACCGACAAGCTCTCCGAGCTGATCCGCTGATCCGCTTGCGGCAACGCAACGCGCAGGACCACCATTGGAACCTACTGCCACCGACGCCCTGATCATCGGCGCCGGGCCGGTGGGTTTGTTCCAGGTCTTCCAACTAGGCCTTCAAGGGGTGCAGGCCCAGGTCATCGACGCCCTGCCCCATGTGGGCGGACAGTGCGCCGAACTCTACGCCGACAAACCGATTTACGATATTCCCGCGCTCAGCGTGTGCACCGGGCGCGAGCTGGTCGAACGCCTGCAAACCCAGATCGCACCCATGCAGGCCAGCTTCCACCTGGGCCAATTGGTGGAGGGCCTGCAGCGCCAGGCCGATGGGCGGTTCGCTATCACGACCTCTGGCGGATCCCAGTTCGTGGCAACTGCCGTCTTCATCGCAGCCGGCGCGGGTGCCTTTGTGCCACGCGGCTTTCCTTTGGCAGTCTGCCAGCCCTACGCGGGCACGCAAGTGCACCACCACCCATCCGCCCTTCAGGGTACGCCGGATGCAGCGACGGTGGTCTTCGGCGGTGACGATTTGGCGCTGGAATGGGCCTTGGAACTGGCCGAACATCGGCCTGCCGTCACCTTGTTACACCGCCGCGCGCAATTGCAAGCGCAACCCGACCTGCTGGCGCGCGTGCACGCCACCATCGCGAACGGTCGCCTGCAGTTTGTGGCCGGCCAGCCCATTGCCCACTCAGAATTAAACGGCCGTTTGGCCAGCCTCACGGTGGCCCTGCCGGACGGCGGCACGCAGGAACTGGCGGTAGACCAATTGCTGGTGGCGCTGGGCCTGTCCCCCAAGCTCGGCCCCCTGGCGAACTGGGGTCTAGCGCTGGAGCGCAAGCAAATCCCCGTGAACACCGAAAACTTCCAGACTTCTGAGCCGGGCATCTTTGCGGTGGGAGACATCAACACCTATCCCGGCAAGAAAAAACTGATCCTCAGCGGTTTCCACGAAGCCACGCTCGCCACTTTCGGTGCCATGGCGCTGATTGCGCCGGACCATCCTGTGGCGCTGGAATACACCACCACCAGCAAGCGCCTACACAGGATTTTGGGCGTGGACTAAAGCGCCATAGCGTTACCCAAAACAGTGCCCTAGCGCGCGACTGGAACCAGGACGGTGCGCAGCACCATGTCCACAATCAAGGATTCCGCGTCGGCAAAGTCCTGCGGCTCCAGCGCCGGTTTGCCCAGCACCAGGCTGATCTGGCTGGCCCCGTCGGCGTAGACCTGGGTGGAGGCCCAGAGCAAAATCATCAGGTGCTGGCCGTCCACCGCGCGGCACAGGCCCTGCTCGGCCCAGCGGTTGAAAATCGCCACATCCGCCTGCAGCGACGGCACAACGCGCTCCGCTATTTCTGCCGCAAAGAGCGGCGCGCCGGAGAGAACCTCGTTGGCATAGACGCGTGAATCGTCCGGCCGTTCACGCGAAAACCGCAGCTTGCCAGCGATGTATTCGCGCAGCGCCAGCTCCGGGTCATCCTGGCGCTGGCTCAAGTTGTCCATGTACAGCAGCCACACATCGAGCACCCCGTGCAGCACCCGCCGGTACAAAGCCTCTTTGCTGGGAAAGTAATACAAAAGGTTTTGCTTAGACGCACCCACGGCTTTGGCAATGTGGTCCAGCGACACGCCGCCATAGCCGCGCTGGGCGAACAGCTTTTTGGCTGCGTCCAGGATGTCGTGCTCCAGCTGCTCGCGGGTGGCGCGCACTTTGGGCACTTTTTTTGCTGCGGGGGGCGTTGATTTGTTCACGGTTGGTACGGATGTTGCACTATTCATCGCTAGGGTTTTTACCAATTGGTAAAAGGTAATAAGCGCCCTGTAATAGTGCACTCTGAGTTGACCGGAAAACCGCATATGACCATCGATGTTTCCACACCAGGTATCCAGCCGGGCCGCTTGTCTGCCGCGCAGTACCAGCGCAATTTTTGCGACGCGCACCCGCCACTCACGGGTTTTCAGGCCAAAAACGAAGCCGACCGCTGCTACTACTGCTTTGACGCTCCCTGCCAGACCGCCTGCCCCACCGGCATCGATGTGCCCAGCTTCATCCAGCGTATCGCCGACGGCAATGTGCGCGGCGCGGCGCACACTATTCTGGAGTCCAACCCCCTGGGCGGCATGTGCGCGCGGGTCTGCCCGACCGAAGTGCTGTGCGAGCAGGCCTGTGTGCGCAACACCTCCGAAGACAAGCCGGTGGAGATCGGCGCGCTGCAGCGTTTTGCCACCGACAGCTACCTGCAAAAGCCCGGTGCGCCGCTGTTCACCCGCGCGGCCAGCACGGGCAAGAAAGTGGCTGTGGTCGGTGCTGGTCCGGCCGGCTTGGCCTGCGCTCACGGGCTGGCACGCCACGGACACGATGTGGTGCTTTTCGACGCACAACCCAAAGCCGGCGGTCTGAATGAATACGGCCTGGCCACCTACAAAACCACCGACGACTTCGCGCAGAAAGAAGTCGCATGGCTGCTGTCGATTGGCGGCATCAGCGTGCGCCACGGGCAGCGCTTAGGGCGCGATGTGGCGCTGACACAGCTGCTCCAAGACTATGACGCGGTGTTTTTGGGCATGGGCTTGGGTGGTGTGAACAGCATCGGCATCAATGAGCCGGTCGCCAGCGGACTGCGCAACGCGGTGGAATTCATCGCCGAACTGCGCCAGGCGCAGGATTACGCCAGCATTCCCGTGGGCCGCCACGTGGTGGTGATCGGTGGCGGCATGACGGCGGTAGACGCCGCCGTGCAATCCAAAAAACTCGGGGCCGATCGCGTC
>Ga0214919_10010722_pt1 | contig 11550 bp, 12 predicted proteins | sample LL1503_MetaG_FD_177994 | JGI IMG/M metagenome (GOLD analysis project Ga0214919, IMG submission 177994) | Freshwater microbial communities from Lake Lanier, Atlanta, Georgia, United States - LL-1503 | ecosystem: Environmental > Aquatic > Freshwater > Lake | place: USA: Georgia | collected...
TCAATTTTATCTTGGTTTTTGTGGGCTATCTGTACAAGACTGGCAACACTTAACATTTTTATTAATTAATTTAATTTTATTTAAATTAATTAATTTTATTTTCAGATTTCAGATTTCAAATTTCAGATTTCAGATTTCAAACTAAAATTGTCGCAACAAAACTTCAATCCAATTTAATAATTTATTATTGGTTTGCGCTTCATCAACAAGTGCAGAGAGAAGGTGATCGGATGGATTATTTCCCGACTGTATAACATGATACAGAACGTCCAAATTGGAACTGTCAACATGCGCGTTAAACAACTCGATGTATTTTACACCTTTGGAGATTTAAAACGCCGATTTCTCAGAATAAAAAAATCCAAATTAGTAATGGCGAATTTCACGCCTTGCCTGACTTATCTCCCTTACGAGGTTTCGTAGGCATTTGTTCTTCTCCTCGAAAACATTTTGGTCGTCCATTGCCACTCTTCTCGAGTTGTAATAAAAGTAAAATGTTTTTGGACGCATTTATGTCTCTATCCATACAACATAATGTACACTCGTTGGAATTACAACGGATTACGCTGTGGTAGTTTGACATTCGTGCTTTTGTCTCTCCTTTTCTTTTTTTCTTGTTTCGATACAAATTTAGTCTACCAAAACACTTGTTACACGTCTTGCTTGTTCCCCATTCATCAATCTCAACAACATCACAATATCGTCTTAGTTCTCTTTTTAGTTTCAAAATAGGTGTGGTGGGATGTCCTTTAGTTAATCCATGTTGTTGAGAAAAATCACCAAACCCCACTAATGTTTTATGGGAGTTATTGTTATTTCCTGAAATAGTTTTACATATTTTATCCAATGTTGCCTTACTTCGACAATAAGAAGTAAAAGATAATCCTCTAAAATTCTTCTCACAGTGGAACTTCATGTAGATGTCTAATTTAGGCAACACGTACTCTAAATAAACAAGCATATCTCGTGTACTACTTGCCTTGAAACTAGGTATCCTTTTCCAACTCTCATAATGTTCCCATTTTTTATACCACATTTGTCTTTTTTTACACGCATAAATCATCTTGGAGTCATGGCGATACTGTCTGGTTGTGCATTGTAAAATGTCACCTTTATCATTACACGCCGTGTATAAAGCACGAACGCCTGGGTCAATACCCACATAGGAATCATACTGTTTTTCTGTAATATCGATGGGTTTTACTTCTTTTGTTTTGGGTTTATCCATGGTAATGACACCCGCTTTTCCATCAGTAAAAATGGTATAATGAAAGGTCTTAGTAGAGGTCTCGTATTGTTCAATGTTAAATAATTCCAACCAGTATTCTCTTCTTTTTTCGGCGAAATCTTTTATATTAGGTTTATTTGTCAGGTAGGATACAATATCTTCTAAACAAGAGGTACAGATTTGAATGCTATCCATGGTAAAACTATTTTTATTAGGCAATAGACTAAAGGAACGAATACCTTTCTTGTTTGGATGTTTTTCAAACTCTTTTTGTATATGGTGATATATAGAAATAAAATGGGATGAATGCTTTATAATATTACTTTCAGTTGGCGTATATTTTAACCAGTTTCTCATATGTTGAATAAAAGGATTCCGACCAGTGTATTCGTCCGAATAAATATCCTTGCACCAACTATAAATGACACTTTTTTGAGTTTCGCCGGTTCGTAGTTCCAGATACTTTGAAAACCGCTTGTAAAAATTTAATTTAAGGTGATTCTTGGTCACTGTGAGTTGTTGCTTGTTTAGGTTATTAATCAGGTTTCCCATTTTATCACGAAATGGTAGGTCGTCTATAAAGGACGAAAACTGTTGGAATGACTGGTACAGTTCGTCTTGAACATCAATCGTTGCATTTCGTTTTTTCATTACCGATACAGACGAACACGCTCTGTAAAATAAATTTTGTGTCAGTTCTGGTAAAGGTAATTTTTGTTCCAGTAGACGTGTAAAATGAAAATTAAGTAGTTTATAGGACAAGAAACTAATCTTGTTGATGTTATAGACAATATCTTGGATGCCTTGTTTGAGATAGTTATTCTTGACCAAACTGTTCCACGATAATTTAACGCATGTAAAATCTGTATTCTTGTTTTCTTCCTTGCGTTTCGATACATCGCTTCGTGTTTTCTTTTCCTTGTTTGGATCCGGCGGCTCGGATTTCTTTGTGGGAGCCATCCGTTTTATATAATATTATATCTTTAAGTTGGAAAATATTTTCTATTTTATTTTTTATAAAAAATAAAAATCTATTCCGCTTCCTTTTTATTGGATTCTTCTTTTTGTGCTTGAAGTCGTGCTTTACGATTTAAATAGGCTTGATGACGATAGGCTGCAAGACGTTCAGGGTCAGTTTCACTTAATTTTTTTTGGTATGCTAGTTTTCGTTGTCGTGTAAGTTCAGGGTTGGCTTCAACATATTTACGCTGTGCTTTATGCTGTGCTTCGGTATAGGAAGCAAATTTGTCTTCCCAACCTTTTATGACTATTTCTAATTCTTGTATTTTATGTTTTAATGATTGATTTTCAAGTTCAAGAGAGGACATGTTTTCTATATATTATATAGAAAATGTTTAAATGGGAGTTTTCATTTTTATTTCATACTTTACTCTATCCTTAATAATATGAGAAATAGTTTCTGGTGATACTCCATGTTGGGATGCAAGTATTCGACCAGTTATTCCTCTATCATAGTCAGCAATTATTTGTATCTTATCATCAAGGGTTAATCCTCTTAATTTTTTAATATCAGAAATGAAAGTTATCCATATTTTTTGTAATGATTCATTCTCACCTAAAATTTCACATTTATCTCTATAATTTTTAATTTGATTTGCTATCCAATATGCCATAGTTCGTTCTTCTTCTATTTTTGATTTTACATTAGGTCTTCTTTTATTTTCTTTTATAAAATTTTTACAATTTTTTAATTTGTCTTTCCATCTGTCTTCTTGTGACATAAAGTATATTTTATATTTTTCATCGTTAATAAATTGATTCCATTGTTCTTTAATTTTACTATCACCACTAAACATTTTCATATCGGTTTTAGAATTTGATATTTGATGATCTAACCATTTACCCAATTCTTTATCTTCTTTTGATTTACATTTATAATAAGTAGGTCTATCATTTTTATCATTAATATATTGTTTCGCTTTGTTTAATTTAAATAGCCATTCCTTTTCTAAAGTCATAAAATGGTGTTTATATTTTGTATCGTTAATAAATTCTTCCCATATTTTTTTTCTACTGTTTGGAAAATATTTTTTTGTTACACCTCCATTTACTCCAATTCTACCCTTAAAATAATATACATTCTGCCCAGCCCATTTTCCAAGTTCTTTAATTTCCGGATCTTTGCTTTCTTCACTTGGTCTCTTACCAATCCTATCAATATATTTTTTAAGATTATCTAATTTATAATTCCATAAATCATCTTTGCGTACTAAATATTTTTTATATTTTTCGTCTTGAATAAATTCTTCCCATAATTTTTTAATAATATTATTTTTCATATTATACATTTGTTTTTTATAATTTTGTGTTTGTGTTCCTATCCATCTATTAATCTTTACTTCTTGTGATAATATACTATTATCTTTAGTCTTAACTCTCTTTCCATTATTTTTTATAGATATATAACCATCTTTTGGTAGTCTATTATTTTTATCAATAAACTTCTTTACTTCTTCCAACCTACTTTTCCATAACTCTTCAAATGTGTCGCTTTTACCCATACTATCTACCACTAAATTATAGCGATGACCACACAATGTCTCTTCTTTCTTTTCATCTTCGTCATCGTCCGTTTCTTCAATTTTCTTCATCTTTTCCAAACGAATATACCCTCCAATGCTCTTGGTATCCATAGATGTCTTAATGCGCTCATCATATGTAGACAAGTGTGCTAAAAACGATTGAATACGGTCAAGGTCATTTTCGCTTGTATAGGGTACATAAATGGTTGCTAATGTCTTGTCTGGATGAAGACGCAATGCACGCCCAATGGCTTGGATCACAAACACTTCGTTGGATGATACATGGAGAAAAAAGATGGAACGACAATGGGTTGCATTAAATCCTTCCACCAAGACCCTGACATTGACCAAAAAAAGTATTAATCCATCTTTAAATGCCTTAAATAAACGTTTGCGTTCAGATGAAGATGTATCGGCATCAATGTATCCTGCACACCCAGGTCGTAGTCTGTTTAATTGTTCTTGGAATTTCTTACCTTCTTCGCATGAACTCGCATACACTATACAATGGGTCTCGTGTTGTTTATATACCAAGTAATATGCCAGTTGGACATTGCTCACATCGTCCTGTTCAAAAATAGGAAACACAAATTGGTAATCAACCAAGTATCCGTCCGTGATGGCTTGACGAACACTGTATTCGTAGTATAGTGAGTCGTCTTCAGGATTGTCCAATGTGGCTGAAATATAGACTGTTTTCTTTGTTTCGGATAATGCACGAATGTAGGATGGATAGGGTTTTTGTTCTTTAATGTCTTCTTTTTCTTCTTTTTCTTCTTCTTCAAATTCTTCTTCAAATTCTTCTTCGTCTTCGTCGTCTTCAAATTCTTTTTCGTCATCCTCTCCAAATTCTTCTTCAAATTCATCATCGCTATCTCTAAATTCAACTTCATTATCCATATATCGTTCAGGTGTTTTTACATGGTGTGCTTCATCCACAATATAGCTTTCAAATAGATCTAATTTGGTATGAATATTGACGATAGAGTTATAAACACAGATGACTATAGTTTCATCTGTAAGTTCATCAAGAGAGTGATGGTGTCCTGTTCCGATTAAAAAAGAATGAATGCCCATTTTTTTACATTCTGTACCCCATTGTTCCAACAAGACAATGGTAGGTACCAAAACCAGCATTTTTTCGGCAATATGTCGCTGGTGATACTGTAAAATAATAAACGTTTTACCACACCCAGTAGGAATACTCAAGTATACATTTTTAGTTGTTTCCTGACCCTTTTCCATAAAATAAATGGCTTGTTCTTGATAGGGGCGAATAGTTAGTGTTTCTGTACTTGTCACGGAAGGAAATGATAATGATTGAATTCGCCTACATTCGGTTCGAAAGACATGATCGCTAATCGTTTTATCTAAAATATCGCCATTTGTAATTCCGCCTTGAATTAACGGATGAAGTGATGATTCTAATGTGCGACATAACATTTTTACTGCATCTTTAAATTGAAGCGAACAACATGCTAAAAAAGTAGAAATACAACGCCATGAAATAAGTCCATTATAACATTTCATTTGAACGACACGATTTCCTTTCATATCCCACGCATCAATTCCCATATCTCGCATCATACCTTTCTTTTCTCGTTCATCAGGTGGAATGTCTTCCCATCGTAAAAAGATAGAATGATGTTCCTTGGTAAGAATAATACACCATAACCATTCAAAGATTTTATGTAGATGATCTTTATAGGTTGATGTATCTACATCTATAGATAAAAGGTCTTCATGAATATATTTAGTATAAAGTCGAACATGTTGTTCTACTTCCATTAGATTTATAATAAAATGTTTTTATTATAATAAATTCATTTTTATAAAAAAGAAGTTGATGAATAGTTATAAAAATCGGCGTTTTAAATATCCAAAGGTGTAAAATTTTTGGATGCAACGAGGGCGTGGTGAGCGTCTCTGATATTTCTTGTTTGATTTGTTTTTTACAGGCGAGCATCTCTTTTTCTCTCTTTCTCTCTTTTATTTAATTTTTTATTTTTTAAATACGATTTAGAAGGCTTTATATTTGATTTTAAATTGCCCAACAATGCCAGCTTTATTTCCGTTTTATTACTTGTATCATAGATATCATAGATATCATAGATATCATAGATATCATGTCGTAATTTTTTCAAATTTTCAATGAGCAGTAAAGATAATTGGCCACTATTATCTGGTTGCAATTCTATTTTACGATCTTGTATCTATATTTATATTTTCTATATTTTCCGGAACAACAATCGCGCTTGAACAACACCATCGAAAAATCACGGTTCTGTAAATGATGCATAAAGATACAAGAATGATAAGCAACGATACAGAACCAATAATGATGGCCATTTTAATGTAATTGTCAGGATCCATCAACATACTTAAATTTATTTAGTTTGGTTTCAATTTAATTATTTCAATTTAATTATTTCAATTTAATTATTTCAATTTAATTTATAATTTTTTAAATTATAAATGACAAGTCCAAGACGTGCTAAAGGAGGAAAAAACAAGTTAACACATAACAGTCCTGTAAAAAAAGTATTAAAAGGACAAGGTGCAGCAAAACCCAAAAACCAAAAAAAAGAAATTAAGACAAAAACTATAGTCGAGTATTTATTGAGGTCTTTGGATTATGCTTTACCCAAAAAACCTCGTATACCATTAAATCCAAAACAAAAAAAAGAGAAACAGGACATGCGAAAAGTTATAGGATCAATCGGGAATCTTAAGTTGCGGGATAGATTACCGGATGTACTCTAGCATTTTCTTGCTGCGCATCTTTCCCATCCCCGCGATCTGGTCAAACGCCTTTGCACCATTCTCGCCAATCGCCTTCAACAGTACCGAAAAACACGGGTACACCTTTGCAATATCCTGTGCAATCGTCATCGACAAGCCTGGGATCTGCGCCAATTGCATCAGATACGTCATTTCCGGCGTCAAATTCTCGCATTTTTTCGTCTTTGATTTCACCGCCGACGCATACTCGCCATTTGACGCATCAAATGCGGTCTTGTCGGGGATTGCCATCCGCTCCTGTATTTGCGACAGGTGCCAGACCGTATCGGCCACGCCAGACGTATGAAGCACCTGAAAGCCATCGCGGTAACGTGACGAGATCAGCGCACTGACGGACGATTTGGACGCACGGCTGTTAAGCGTCCCTTCAATGACGTAGGTGATGCGATGAAACGGAAACGTGCTTTTCAGGCGCTGTTTTTGTTCGCGGTAACGCCCGTCTTTGATACTGGCTTCCAAATCTGCAAGCGTTTTTCGCTCAAACACCAGCGTCTCCGTGGGGCTTTTCAACAGCATATCACCAACCTCAAGCGATGCCGTTTGAAAAGGGATGTTTTTGGAGGTGCAATGGGCGATAATATCGCGCTCGCGAATATCAAGCGTCAACGTAACGGTTTGCGTCTCAACTGCCTCCAATACGGATGCGGATGCATTTTCTGGTTCTTCACTGCTCATATTATTTTTCTTTATTTCTTTATTTCTTCTTATAAAAGAGTAAATAAGCTTTAAATCGGCTTTAAATTTGTATTTGGCAACGGCAATGGTTTTTGTAAAAAAAATGTATCAATATCAACTGTAGAATTTTCAGGGTAATTGACGCCAACTTTTTTACCTGTAAGCGTGTATATATCCGCACACTGTTGTGTAATGGATCCCAATTTTTTACCTGTAAGCGTGTATATACCAATCTTAATGTTATTGTGTGACATCTTTATTTTATCTTTTTTTTTCTTTAAACTAAGGTATCTTTGTGAAAAAGCGGTCTTTAATCCGCCTTGATTAGCACTTTCAAATTGTCTTCAATTTGTGTCATATTGCTGGAGCACAAACGGTGGGTTTCTTTGCCATCCTTCATGTACAGAATGCATGGGATCGTATCGGGCATTACAATTGATGTAATATCTAGTTCCTCCATCTTGTCAATATTGAGTTTGGCAAACACGACTTTTTCGTATTCGGGTGTCTTTGATAGGTCTTCTAAAGGCCCTGTAATGCGTTTACAGGGACCGCACCAGTCGGCATAAAGGTCAATAAGGACAAGCGGTTTCTCGGTTGATGAAAGAAGCGATGCAAGTTGGTCGGCGGAGGCGATGGTAAGCATATTAGATATATGGAATTATTTTATTATAATGCATCTTGTTAAATACGTTTTTAGTTGAGGCGATTAAACTTTATATGTCATAACAACATCAAAATCAAGATACGGCAAGCCAAACGCGTCGTATTTAATCTCAATTTCGTCGGTTTTTTGTAATAAAATGTAACGCGGTACAATGCTCACAAGATACCCACCATAACTCACAAAAATGTGCCACCACACGTGCCCAAATAAATATTTTATAAACGAAAGATGGCCACACAAGCCTTCTGTCACAATCCAGAAAATCGCGCTAGCAAAAATGCATCGCACGCCTTTCCATCCAAGCACCATCACCTGTTTATCGATATGGATTTCATTGTAAAAAATATACATTTTTATCGAGTACATGTACACTGCAATGCTCCCTAAAAATGCTGTAAATAATGCGTTGAAAAGAAACTCGTCGTGAAGGCCGGCGACCGTCAATAAAAAACTGTAATACGAGACGATGGACAGATGGATAATAATGTTGGCATAAAATGAAAAATGAGTGAGCCTTTTGATGGACGTGTAACAGATATAACTGGTCGAAAACCCCAACAACACCATCGACATTCTATCAAGCAAGCCATATCCGATCGAGTTGTGATAATGGTACAGAAGCGACAGTATGCCATTTACAGCCAAACACGAATACATCATGTAAAAAAAGATGGTAAGATGTGGTTTGCGCATTGCATTTAAACCGATAAAGGTGATAAAGAGACTGGAGAGGGCGTTAAAGTATTCTGGATGACGCCCGTCGGCGTAGATGGTGGATTCGCAAAAATTGTGATCAAACTGATTAAAGGGGATATCGATCATATTGATTGATCAATTCTTTGTTATGTGATTAAATGATTAAATAACCTATTTACAGATTATAAATTTTTAGAAAGAGCAGGGACGTCTGACAACTTTTTTTCTATTTTATGAAAAAATAGAAAGTATTGTAAAATTTTCCATTTTTGATTTTCAAACCAAATTTAAATTTTTAGTTTTGTATACTTTTATTTTAGATTGAAAATTTTTTCACACACACACAAATAATTATTTAATAATTATTAACTATACTTTTTAAGGCTTATTATAGGTTAAAAAATACATATAAAATTGGATATTATAAACTATACATATCCTAGTAGTTTATAATGATTTTTACAAAAATAAACTAAACTACCTGTATAAGCTTAAAAATTATAAAAATACTCGCTTGGTTATTAATTTTTAATGGAATCGGCTGGATTTTTATAAACTACGCATTAAAGAAAAAATAGTAACTTCTTTAAAATTTTTTATAAAACTGAAAATTTTCCATTTTTGATTTTCAAACTAAATTTAAATTTTTAGTTTTGCATACTTTTATTTTAGATTGAAAATTTTTTCACACACACAAATAATTATTCCACAAAGTGGAATTTTAATATCATTTTTATAACTTAAAATAAGGATAATAAAAAATAATATAATTTAATATAAATTTTTAACCTATTTACAGATTATAAATTTTAAGAAAAAGGTGGAATATTCCACTTTTTTTAATAATATTCCACTTTATTCCACTTTTTTTTAATAAATATTCCACTAAAAGTGGAATATTTAAAATTATTATATATAATAAATGCATATCTGTAATTATTGTAAAACCGAATTATCAACAAAATCAGGATTGACTAAACATATAAAAACGTCAAGATATTGTATCGAAATGCGTGAAAATTCTGTAGAATTTAAATTATTCGAGTGCGTATATTGTAAGGGGGATTTTACATCAAAATATCGTTTAAATCTTCATCTAAACATATGCAGGGCTAAAAAACTAAAAGAAAAAGAGAGTATAAACGGTGAAAATGTTTTAACTATTGTATCAAATCTTCAAAAAGAAGTGGCTCAACTAAAAGAGAAACCAAATATTACTGTAAATAACACAAATAACACAAATACAGACAATTCCATTAAAACTGTCACTCATAATTACTCCAGTTTGCTTGACTGTTCAACCGAATCCATCACCGAAATACTTAAAAAACATTATAACAAAATTGAGCATCTTCTTCAAGGCGATCAAAAACAGCTCGCCAATGTCACTGTCAATCACCTTTTATTGGGGAAAGACCAACCGATGTATTATGTGACAGATCGTTCGCGAAACAAATTTATGTATACCGATTCTGATAAAAATGAAAAAGAGGATACAAATGCAACCATTTTGCGGTCACTTGTATACAGAGGTGTAAAACCTATCATCAAGGGTTTATACCGCGACGAATTTAAACGTCTTCGCCGAGAACTTGCAATGTACCAGCGAAAATTTAAAGACGATGAGGATGCCGATGCGTGTGTAATGGCACGACACCGAGACCTGAAAGAATTGGAAGAGGCATACCATCAAATGGATATTATTAAGGAAAGCGACGATTATATTGTGCAACTAAGCAAGTGCCTTCCATCATCTATCCGTGACCGTCTCTACAAGGATCGTCTTGATAGAGACTCGATAGAGTATGACTCGGACGAAGAATTCAAGCGCCAATTGGAACATGAATCACGAATGATTGGTAATTATTCTGTACTTGAGTTGCAAAAATACAAGGATCTTTACAGAAAAACTGGAAAGATAGAAGGTCCTTCATCGATTGTCGAAACTCAAAGATACTACACGGAGTTTGTGGATTTCTTGGATGAGTTGTAAACAACCGTTTCAAAAAAAGTTTATAAGGAGGGGTCCATCACGGCTAAATAAATATTACACAAATAAACAAATCAAAAATTTGTTTATTTATAAATGAACATTCCCCTCTGTATAATTTTAACATCAGTTTTTATTGCAGTAATACTAGGATGCATAATATATTTTAAAAAGGATAAAAAAGGTGAAAACAATAACAACTGCTTGGAATACGAAGAACAAATAAATGGAAAATGCCAATGCATTAAAGGGTATCTTAAAAACAACGAAAACAAATGCGTGCAATCACCCCCAACATGCACCGATCCAAATGAAGAACAAATAAATGGAAAATGTCAATGCATTAAAGGGTATCTTAAAAACAACGAAAACAAATGTGTGCAATCAAGCCCTTCACGTCCTTCGCGCCCAACGTGCACCGATCCAAATGAAGAACAAGTAGATGGCGGATGTGAATGCAAGCTTGGATACGAATACGCTTCTGATAAAAAATGCCGCCATCTTTCATTAACCAAATACGGCCACTACAATAATCCCATTCTAGGCTACGGTATGTATAATTTTATGTTTGACAACTCGGGCGTTTTTCGCGGAACCACCAATATAAAAAAAATTGATATATTTGACGGATATGTTCACGAAGCATTGATATGCTGTGATAAAGATGGAATAGTGTATTATTTGCAGCAACTATACAACGACAGCGATAACTGGAAAACATTTAATGCGGGGGAGAAAGCATACTGTCGTATCGGCGGAGATGGCGGAAAGATTCGAATGGCTGTAACTTTATCTGGAAAGATATTTAAAAATGAAAATAAGGTAACATCTTTACCTTTAAGTGAGGGTGAAACAGTTGTAGCGTTTTCAACACTATCATTTTTTGCTATACAACAGATTATTTTTACATCAAAAGGAAACGTATACTTCTCTCTCAATAGCGGTGATA
>Ga0214919_10010724_pt1 | contig 11547 bp, 9 predicted proteins | sample LL1503_MetaG_FD_177994 | JGI IMG/M metagenome (GOLD analysis project Ga0214919, IMG submission 177994) | Freshwater microbial communities from Lake Lanier, Atlanta, Georgia, United States - LL-1503 | ecosystem: Environmental > Aquatic > Freshwater > Lake | place: USA: Georgia | collected 2015-03-15
GTTTAAGTATGCAGTGAAAGGTAAAGGTATTCGCTTGCAACGAATGGCTGATGATTATGTTTTGCGCGATAAAGCTGGCGCATATAACTCAAATGAAAATGAGATTGCCTACATTGTTAATTGCGTGGACCGAGAAGATGATGCTTCAATTGAAAGAACGAAAGCAGACTCCAGCGCAATTTCAAAGATTGCACCGCACTTTGGTCCATATATTGCTTGGTCTTCGTTGCCTTGTGATTACTGGCCATACCCACCGATCCGCCCACCGGTGGATCTGAGCGGCCCGAACCTGCCACCATTCTTGATGGTTGGCACGACGCGGGACCCTGCTACCCCTTATGAGTGGGCTCAAAGTGTGTCCAAACGGTTTCCTTCAGCCTTATTGATCACCGCTGACGGGGATGGCCACACCGGCCATGGTCGGGGCTCGGCATGTGTTGATGATGCGGTGGATGCTTATTTACTCAAGGGCACGTTGCCGGCTGGCGCACTTACCTGCACTCTCTAAGTACCCTTAACCCATGTCCTGGCTCAAATCTTTTATGCGTGATAAGACTGTCGGGCGAGCTTTGGGCCTTTTGGCCCCAAAGGACCGTCGCAAACTCGGATTAGTTGTCGCGATTCAGATTTTCTTGAGCGGGTTGGATCTCATTGGTGTTTCCCTTATTGGCGTTGTTTCGGCCCTGGCGATTACTGGAGTCTCGGGCCAAGTTACCGGAAATCGCGTTGGTGCGGTTTTGGAATTTATGCACTTAGACGGTTATACATTTGAGACTCAGGTTGCAATTTTGGGTGCTACGGCCGGAGTCACTTTGATTGGCCGGACTTTAATGTCGATCTTTTTTATTAGGAAATCACTATTTTTCTTGGCCCATAAGGCGGCAGTAATTTCGGGAGATTTAACATCGCGGGTGTTGGCACAACCTTTATTGCAATTACAAAAGCGAACTTCACAAGAAACACTCTATGCACTTACTGGTGGTGTTTCAAGTTTAGTCCTTAGCATATTAGGGACAGTAGTAATGCTCGCCTCGGATCTATCATTAGTGCTTGTTATGGCAGTTGGTTTGTTGGTGGTGGACCCGGGAACGGCAATCGGCAGTTTCATATTTTTTGCGTTAATAGCAATTTTTTTATATCGCCTTTCAAGTACAAGGGTACGCGTTCTTAATGAAGCAATCGCCGAAACTACAATTCGAGGAAATGAAAAAGTTATCGAAGTTTTGACTAATTATCGCGAATCTATAGTCAGAAATCGAAGGGCATACTATGCACGGGAATTTGGAAAAAATCGCTTAGATTTTTCTAGAGTCTCTGCCGAAAATTCATTTATTCCAAATATCAGCAAGTACGTGCTCGAGTCATCTGTAATTATTGGTGCAATTTTGTTGAGCGCTACGCAATTCGTTTTGCAGGATGCAAGGCATGCAGTTGCAACATTAGCAATTTTTCTTGCTGCCGGTACGCGTGTCGCCCCAGCTATTTTAAGAATTCAACAAGGTTTGTTGCAAATCAAAGGTGCAAGTGGCTCTGCTGATCTAACATTGAAATTAGCAGACGAAGTAGCAAATTACTCGATTGCAGCTGATACAGATCCAGCCTTAGCCCTCGGTGATCACTCGAATTTTTCTGCAGATATCTCCTTTAACAACGTTTCTTTTTCCTACCCTGAAGGTGAGAATCGAATTCTTGATCAGGTGTCAATTCAAATTCCCCCTGGACAATTTGTCGCTTTTGTAGGTTCGTCAGGGGCGGGTAAATCCACACTTGTTGATTTGTTGCTCGGTGTCTTGCTCCCTGACAGCGGTGAGGTGAGAATTTCTAGCCATGCTCCATCTATTGCTATTGAGAAATCACCTGGGGCAATTGCATATGTGCCACAAGATGTGGCGATCGCAATTGGTACTGTGCGTGAAAATATTGCGCTTGGTTTTCCAAATGAATTTGCGACTGATGAACGAATATACAAAGCCCTTAAAATCGCACACCTGGAAACTTTTGTTGATTCTTTGGAAAATAAAGCCGATACCCAAGTTGGTGAACGTGGTGCAAAATTGAGTGGGGGTCAACGCCAACGCCTTGGAATAGCTAGAGCTATGTTTACAAATCCGAAATTACTTGTGCTAGATGAAGCGACCAGTTCGTTAGATGCCGAAACAGAAGCAAGCGTTTCAGCGGCGATTCAATCACTCAGGGGTGGGACCACTATTTTGATGATTGCTCACCGGCTAGCCACAGTCCGAACCGCAGACCTCGTTGTTTGCATAGCCGGAGGTCGAATTTTGGCTCAAGGCTCCTTTGCAGAGGTGCGGGCCGCGGTACCGGAGTTTGACAAACAAGCTAATTTATTAGGGCTTTAAACCTGCAGTCTGTGACGATTTGGTTAGGTTAAAACGAAATATGGTCATGAGCACCCCTTGCGATAGGGCAGGATTTACCTATGCGCCTAGATCACCTTTCATACGTGGCTTCACATGATCACTTGTTAGATGAAGTTCAAAGAATTGGCGCCAGATTGGGTTCAGGATTTACTGATGGTGGAATTCACCCGCGATTCGGAACCCGCAACTTCACACTTGCACTACAAGATGGTCGCTATTTAGAAATAGTTTGCCCACTAGATCATCCAGCAGCGGATGCTTCACCATTTGGAAAAGTGGTTACATCACGCGCAAATGATGGCGGCGGATGGCTTACATGGGTTTTGTCTGTCGAAGATATTAAAACTTTTGAGAATCGTTTAGGTCGTGAAAGTGTTGATGGACAGCGTCGTCGTCCAAGTGGAGCTGATCTAAAGTGGAAACAAATTGGAGTTCTTGGAACTTTAGAAGATCGCCAGTTGCCATTTTTCATTGAATGGTTATCTGAAGAACATCCTTCAACTGAAACTGATGCAATAGCAAAAATTTCAAAATTAGAAATTGCGGGAGATCCAGATCGCATTCGTGCATGGATTGGAGAAGATTTTACTAGCGCATTTGAAGGTATTGAAATTGATTGGATTGATCCAGCTGAAAATAATGATGAAACTGGCTTAGTTGCTGTTCATTTCTCAACACCAAACGGCACATTCCGCTTAGATTAATTCATGCCAGTTTTTCAATTCTCTTCGCTATTTACAACGATTTAGGAGTCCTGATAAATGGAGTTGAAAGAATTGCAACCTTTCAGGATTGGTGAAATGGTAAGAGTTGGAGATAAAGAAGATGGCGGTTACGTCATCCCAGACTATTTCAGAAATTCTAAATTAACTTTAATTTCAATTGGCCTGGGAGATAATTGGTCATTTGAAAATCAAGGAAAAGGAATCTTTTTCGATAAATTCATCTCGTTTGACCATACTGTAAGTATTTTCAGTATATTGAGCAGGCTTCTAAAAAGAATAACCCCTAAGAAAATAAAGTTTTCGACTACATACTACTTCTTTAAATTAATAATAAATTATCTAAATACTTTTATAATTAAAAGAAATACTCATGTAAGAAAAAAATTAGTATCAGCAAGTACCAAAAAAAAGAAAAATGAAATTACCCTCGATGAGTGTTTTTCTATGACTAATGGAGCAGAAATTATTTTAAAAATAGATATAGAAGGTGATGAATACAAGATTATCGAAGATGTATGTAGATTTAGTAAAATAGTTGATTTGTTAATAATAGAATTTCACCAAACAGAAAGGATGAATATAGAATTTTCAAAATCAATATCACTGTTAAAAGAGTTTTTTCATTTAGTTCACATACATGGTAATAATTTTGATTATGTTTCTGCGAATGGAATTCCTAATGTGATTGAATGTACCTTCGTCAATAGAAAAACTTTTAACGAAAAATATGAGAAAATACCAAACTTACCAATACCTCAAATTGATTTTCCCTGTAACCCAAATAAACCTGACATCGGATTTATTTTTTAAGAAACAACAACGCCGCCTTAGCTCAGGGGTAGAGCAACGCACTCGTAATGCGTAGGTCCCGGGTTCAAATCCCGGAGGCGGCTCAGATATGGGCTAGGGAGTGTATAGAAATTTATTCAACATTTTCTTACTTGAGTTTATTCAGAGTATGGGGAATAAACTTGTTTTCAAATCATTGTGGAGTAACTAGGTAATGACTTGTACTCGTAATTAATTAAAAAAATTTTACTTTTTTATTTTTGAAATAATTTCTTTGAATTCATAAAAAATAGATCTAGATTGACGGACAAAAATATTTTTATTTACGTTATATTCATTCCAGGTACTATTAATTAATCTGGGATTAATATAAAGTTTGTAATCATTTTTGATACATTCTTCATGAAAATCAATATGCTCAGATCTAATGTGACCTTTTTCATAAATAATAGAGTAGTCATTTTTTAAAAATAACTCAGTTCTATATATTGCTAATCCACCAAATGCAGAATCCACTTGTATCCAATCAGAATCTTTGGGTATTTTGAGCATCTTGTCATAAATTAGCTTCTTTCTGAGTTGATCAAAGTAAATCCTTTTTAACAAAAATGCTCTAATAGGTTTAGTTAATAGCTTAACCTGTAACTTTTGTTTCATGATATTTAAAACTCGGAAACAGTCATAGGGCATCCAAGTTGCGTGTCTCAAAGCATATATGTCGTAATACCCATATTTCTGGTTCGCAAATACGGCATCCCAGCTAATTGTAGATGAAAAGCAGGAATTAATTGCCGCTGCATTAATTCTTTTATTCATTCCATCTAGATCTACTACAATAATGTAATCCCATAATTTGGTGACATAATTTTCTCTTAACCAGTGCACGTATTGATTACGACAGAATCTAATTCTGTCTATACGATTTGGAATTTTATTTTTCAGCTTTCCAAGCTTTACGTATTTTAATTTAGAATATTCGCCCTCTAAGTCCATAAGCAGAGTGGAAGTTTGGTCATCAGAGTCGGACTCCACTAAAAAAATATCACTAACGTTTAGGTCAGTTAAGGCATTTATTATTCGGCTCAAATCACTTCTCAATACAGTTTCTACATTTGAGATGGTTCCAACAATCGCAACTTTAATCATTTATCTAGTATTTCTTAGCTTTAACTAACGAACTTTCAATCATGATTTTCGCAACTGCCAAATAGGGTCATAATAAAATGTTATCGCAAAATCTTATTTGTGAAATGAATTACGTACGATATTTAAGTGTAGTTTAACGCGGGCGACGACGTCTTTCTTGCGGACGGGGGCGTCCTTTTCGGCGGTTTGGCCCACTAGCATTTGATGAACCGGAATTACGTGCAACAGGTGCAACCCATGGCACTCCACTTGGTTCCTGTGCTCCGGTAATTTCGATTAACTCTTTACCTTTGGGGCGGATATTTACAAAGTTTGGACGGACTCCGGCACGACCGATTAGATCGCGGACGATTCCCTTTTGATTTGTAGTTGTTAGTGTGGCAACAACACCAGATTCACCAGCACGTGCAGTACGTCCTGCACGGTGCAAATAATCTTTTGGATCGGTTGGTGCGTCAACATGCACAACAAGACTTACATCATCAACGTGAATTCCACGAGCAGCAACATCTGTTGCTACCAATACTTTGGTTGCACCTGATTTGAAAGCAGCAAGAGTTCGGGTACGGACTGCTTGAGTTTTTCCACCGTGCAAAGCGCCAACGGGGATCCCCTTAAGTGCAAGGCGATCAGCTAAGCGATCAGCACCATGCTGGGTACGTACGAAGAAAATTGTGCGACCTTCACGCGCTGCAATAGATGCAGTTACTTGATCTTTGTCTGAAGGTTGTAAAACAAAAACATGGTGTTCCATTGATGAAACCGAACCGGTTGCTTCATGTGTTGAGTGTGTCACTGGGTTTCTCAAGTACTTACGAACTAAGAAATCAACATCTTTGTCGAGCGTTGCGCTGAAGAGAAGTTTTTGAGCCTCAGGTTTAATTTTCCCCAAGAATTCTTTAACTACTGGTAAAAATCCCATGTCAGCCATTAAATCTGCTTCATCTAAAACCACGATTTCAATATCAGAAAGATGAACTTCGCCTTGTTCCATTAAATCTTTTAAGCGACCAGGAGTAGCAACGAGAATTGGGACTCCACGTTGCAAAGCTTGGCGTTGATTGCCGTATGGCATTCCGCCAGCAATCAAACGAGAATCAAGTTGTACCGCTTGTGCCAAAGGCATGATCGCATCATTGATCTGCATGGCTAATTCACGTGTTGGAGAAAGAATCAGAGCGAGTGGGTGACGGGCTTTGGCGCTGCGACCAGCCAGACGAGTTAGCAGGGCTAAGCCGAAAGCTAAAGTTTTGCCAGATCCAGTCTGTCCACGACCCAATACATCGCGCCCGGCGATGGCATCAGGAAGGGTTGCAACTTGAATTGGAAAAGGATCGCGAATGCCAGAATTATTGAGCGGCCTTACGAGCGCAGGGTTAACACCAAGATCATAAAAAGAGGTCATTATTTATCCTTCGAGACAACTAACGTGTCTCGAATTGGTTCAACTTCAACCAGATTACTGCCAAGACTCGCAAGTAAACGCAAGGTTTGCGTTTGGGGGAAAATAACGGTGCGGATGCATCGTCTGGGCTAAGGATAACAGGAGATGGTCAATAACCTCTAATCAGCATTTGACCAAGATCACTCAAGGGTTGGTGGGGCAGCTTGCTCACCGGCTTGACGCATTGGTAACTCTTTCATGGTGAGCATTAAAAGTGCGCCTAACGCAAGAATTGGTGCCGCACTTAAGAAAACTGCATGGAATGAATTAACAAATGCATTTAATACCGTCTCTTTAACAACTGGAGGCAATGTTGAAATTAGAGCGGTATTCTCTTTTAAACCTGCGATTTGTTGTGGAGTTATGGCCGCAGCAGCTTGCGGATTTGCCTTAGCAAGTTCGGCAAAACCTGAACTTAAGTTAGTGGCAAGCCGGGCACCGAGAATGGAGCCAAAAATTGCGGTTCCAACTGAACCACCAAGTGAGCGGAAAAATGTATTTGCACTTACTCCTACGCCCATATCCCGCATTTCAATTGAATTTTGCAAGGCAATAACGATTGTTTGCATTGAAAGCCCAAGACCGGCACCAATTAAAATTGCGTAGATAGCAAGAACTGGGAATGAGGTTGTAATACTTAATGTACTCATAAGCAGTAATCCAACCGTCATGACACTTAAACCTACAATTGGATAAATCTTGTAACGTCCGGTTTGAGATATTCGCTTTCCACTAAAGATTGACATGGAAACAATTCCAAGCATCAATGGAATCAATTTAAGTCCTGCTGCGGTTGCACTATCGCCTTTTACAACTTGCAGATAAAGCGGCAACATAACAATTGCGCCAAACATTCCAGCGCCAACAATAAAACTCACAATAGAAGTTAATGAGAACGTATGATTTTTGAATAAAACAAGCGGAAGGATTGGCTCAACCGCACGGCCTTCCCAAAGTATAAATGCTCCTGTTAGGACGACAGAAAGCAGGAACAAAATCAGAGTTTTGAACTCTGTCCAGCCGAATGTTGGTCCGGCATAGGAGATCGCTAGCAATAATGATGAAACAGCTAAAACAATTAATAGTGCACCGAAATAATCAATTGTATGTTTGCGATCACTCTTAGGAAGATGCAAAACTGCAGATGTAATCAGAAGTGCTGCAATACCAAATGGCAAGTTGATATAAAAAATCCAACGCCAACCAGTTACTCCAAGAATTGTGTGGTGATCAGAGAAGAACCCACCAAGTAGTGGCCCAGCAACTGAAGAAAGGCCCCAGACCGCACCGAAATAACCTTGGTAACGACCACGTTCGCGTGGTGAAACTATGTCTCCAATAATTACAAAGGTAAGTGCCATCAATCCACCGGCGCCGAGACCTTGGAGCGCGCGGGTTGCGATTAACTGGGTCATATTTTGTGAAGCTCCAGCTAAAAATGATCCGAGCAAAAATGTCACGATTGCGAATTGAAATACCGGCCGACGCCCATAGATATCTGAGATTTTCCCGTAAAGTGGAGTAGATGCAGTGCTTGTGAGCAGGTAAGCAGTAACAACCCAGGTGTAGTGGCTGAGCCCATTGAAATCTTCAACAATACTTTTAAGTGCAGTCGACACGATCGTTTGATCCAAAGCGGCTAGCAACATGCCGGTCATTAATCCAGAAAGGATGACCAAAATTTCGCGGTGGGTAAAAACTTTCTTGGGCGCAGTATGTGGCATTTAGGATCCTTAAGTGGTGAGATCAAGTATTGAGAGTATTTGACTTACTTTAGAAGGTACAGAGTACCCACCGAAACTTAAAATTCCGCCAAATTACTCTGAATAGCTATCCGGCATTTAGGATAATTGAGTTGATATCACTTAATAGATGTGAGGAGGGCAGTATGTGCAAGCAGGTTACATGTACAAATTGCAACAAACCAACCTGGGAGGGTTGTGGAGAACATATTGAAGAAGCGCTCGCCGATGTTGCACCTGCAGACCGTTGTTTTTGCTAATTGATTTTTAAATCAGTTGGGTAAGAGGATTGAGCTCCTTTTTTACTGACTGAATTTGAGGCAAATTTAATTGCAAACTCTAGAGCAGCACGCAATTCATTTCCAGAATTTAGTGCCGCGGCAAATGCGCCAACAAAGCCATCACCTGCGCCAGTTGTATCAATAACTTCAGTTTTTGGCGCGGAGACTTTAATTATCTCGCCCTGGTTGGTTCGCAAGATCGCTCCACTGGATCCTAAAGTTACTAATAGGTTTTTATCTGGATAAAAGTTCTCTATTTTTTCAAATATATCTTTACCAGTAATTTCTTTGGCAAGTAATTCAAATTCAATTTGATTTGGAATTATCCAATCAGAAAGTGAAATTAATTCTGAGGATAACTTAATTGCTGGGGCCGGATTTAAAATAGTTATTGCACCTTTACCTTTTGCACTTTTAAATGCTGCGATGGCAAACTCTTGCGGAAGTTCACATTGGGCTATAACAATTGAAAGATTTACACACTTCAGAACAGCATTACTTATAAACTCTTCAGTCAGTTCCAGATTAGCGCCAGGAACAATGATGATGCGATTTTCACCTTTCGCGTCGACCCAAATATGTGCGACACCGCTTGGCTGTTTACCGCAGAAAATCCCTGATGTATCAATACCTTCTGTTTCCAAATGTTCCTTGGTATTTTCGCCAAAAATATCTGCACCTAAACCAGCAATCAATGCAACGTTAGCACCGGCTCGCTTAGCAGCCACGGCTTGGTTTGCGCCTTTGCCGCCAAAGCCCGTGGTGAAGTTATTACCATGGATGGTTTCACCACTATCTGGAATTCGATCTACATATGCCGTCAGATCAGTATTTGACGCTCCAATAACTAGTATCTCTCCCGACATAAGACATATAGTATTGGAATAGTTTTTAAGCGAAATAGCCCTCCTGCATGCAACCAGGTGTGAGGAATTAGGGAAATTTAAGAGAGGCCTAAGTGAAGATCGCTAAAGTTGAAACAATCCGCCCACTTGATCACCCAAATATACTTTGGATTTTGTTGCATGATGATCAAGGCAACGTGGGGTTAGGCGAAACTTTTTTCGGACAGAGTGTGATTGAAGAGTATGTGCACGCCTCAGCTGCGCCAATATTACTCGGGTTAAAAAGCGCGCTTCCAGAGATTGCACATTTAGCTCTTACGCCTTATGCCGGATTTCAAGGTGGCGGTGTCGAACAGCGCACATTAGGTGGAATTGATATTGGACTTTGGGATCTATGGGGTAAGCGAACAAATCTGCCAGTCGTAGATTTATTAGGTGGTGGAGTACGTGATGATATAAAAATTTACAACACTTGTGCCGGTCCTGATTATGTTCGCAAGACAACGAGCCAACATACAAAAAACTGGGGATTAAAAGGTTCGGCTGATTCTTCTAAATGGGAGGACCTCACGGCGTTTTTTGAGCGTCCGGCAGAGTTAGCTAGAGAACTGCTTGATTCTGGAATTAAAGGAATGAAAATCTGGCCATTTGATCCTGCGGCTGAAGCTACTAATGGTGCATATATTTCTCAGGAAGATTTATCTAAAACGTTAAAAATATTTGAAAAGATTCGAAATGAAGTTGGCATGGAGATGGATCTAATGGTTGAGCTGCATGGTTTATGGCAGCGCACACCAGTTGAAATGATTATGCACGGACTCGCCGAATTTAATCCTTACTGGATTGAAGACCCAATTCGTCCAGATGCAATCGATGCTATTTCTTTCTTACGGGAATCAACTGGGTTACGTATCGCAACAGGAGAAACTGTTGTCGGTCGTCGTGGAGTACTTCCACTTTTGCAGAATAATGCAGTTGATATTTTAACGATTGACACCCAATGGACTGGCGGATTAACTGAAGCCAGAAAAGTTGCGACATTGGCAGATACTTATGCAACTGCTATTGCGCCGCACGATTGCACTGGCCCCGTTTCACTTGCTGCATGTACTCACTTAGTGCTTTCGCAGAATAATGGAATCATTCAAGAAACAGTTCGAGCCTACTTAAATACTTGGTACAGCGATTTCACAACTGGAATGCCGACAATTAAAGATGGAAGAATCTCAGTAACCAGAGACCCAGGGCATGGAGTTTTGCTAAACCCAGAGTTATTGAAATCAGATCGAATTATTCGTAGAGAATCGGTGGCATAAATGCGCGCAGCACTTTGGTACAAAGCAAAAGATTTACGGGTTGAAGAGATTCCGACACCAGTTGCACCACCTGGAATGGCTTTAGTAAAAATTGATCGTACTGGTATCTGTGGCACTGATTTGGAAGAGTATTTACTTGGACCAGTAATTATCCCAGCCGGAATGTCACCTATTATTTTAGGACATGAATTTGTTGCAACCATAGTTTCTGATTCAACTGGAACTTTTGCATCAGGAACTATGGTAATTCCTGATGGTGTAATTGGCTGCGGTACCTGTTATCAGTGCCAGCGACATGAAGAAGGTCGGTGCCCAGAATTAAATGTAATTGGATTGCAATCAAATGGTGGTCTTGCTGAATTTATGATTACAAATCCAAAGCGTTGTGTCCCAGTTCCAGCAGGGGTGAGTGCTGATGTAGCGGTCTTCGCTGAACCTACATCGGTTGCAGTACGTGCGGTTAACAAAATTCCTAATGTTCCGGGAACAACGGTCGCAGTTTTAGGAAGTGGAACAGTTGGAATTTTATGCGCCCAAGTTGCCCGCGCATTTGGCGCACAAAAAGTAATTGTTTATGAACCAAATCCAGTTCGACAGGAAGTTGCTCGAAAATTGGGCTTTGAAGTTTTGAATCCTTTGGTTGAAACAGAGATATCGATGTACAAAGATTTTGATTCGGTACTTGAGTGTTCCGGCGTTGCAGGTTCAACAAAAACTTCATTAAAGATTTTACGTTCTGGTGGAACAGCGGTGCTGGTTGGATTCAGACCAGGAGATGAAAGTTTCGATTTACTTGAATTTATTTTGAGTGAGAAACATTTAGTTGGAACCGCCGCACATATGTGGGATGTTGATGTGAGTGCAGCTGTCGGTTTGTT
>Ga0214919_10010725_pt1 | contig 11547 bp, 12 predicted proteins | sample LL1503_MetaG_FD_177994 | JGI IMG/M metagenome (GOLD analysis project Ga0214919, IMG submission 177994) | Freshwater microbial communities from Lake Lanier, Atlanta, Georgia, United States - LL-1503 | ecosystem: Environmental > Aquatic > Freshwater > Lake | place: USA: Georgia | collected...
AGCTATTACATGTGTAAAGCCATCAGGAACAGTATCTCAATTGGTCGGGGTATCTTCAGGAATGCATGCTTGGCATTCTCCATATTACATTCGTACAGTTCGTGGGGCAAAGGGAGATCCTATCTCTACATTTTTGAAGGAAGTCGGAATTCCAGTAGAAGATGATGTTATGAAGCCAAACGATACATACGTATTCTCATTCCCAATTAAAGCACCAGAGGGTGCAATTGTTAGAAATGATTTAACTGCTATTGAACACTTAAACATCTGGTTGGTTTACCAACGTGCATGGTGTGAACACAAGCCTTCTATTACGGTTTCTGTAAAAGAAGATGAATGGATGGAAGTAGGTGCTTGGGTATATAAGCATTTTGATGAGGTATCTGGAATTTCATTCTTGCCGCATTCTGATCACTCATATAAACAAGCTCCATACCAGGAAGTAACAAAAGAAGAGTATGACTTTCTTTTTTCTAAGATGCCCAACGAAATCCGTTGGGAAGACCTGTCTTTTTATGAGACTGAAGATGGAACATCTACAAATGCCACGCTTGCCTGCAGCTCAGACGGAAATTGCGAACTTGTAGATATTTCTGCTTAATGGTAGAATAGTATTGGTGTAAAAGCCAAAATCACAAGGCACCGTGCCTTGTTAGGAGATGATAATATGGCCACAAAAAAATTTGACAAGGCCGATTTAAACAAAGATGGGAAAGTAGTTATGACAGAACAGATTTTAGCAGCACTTGGAACTTATGCTCGTGCATTTCTTTCAGCAGCAATTGCTTTATATATGACTGGGAATACCAGCCCAAGAGATCTTTTGATGGGTGGATTCGCCGCGGTGGCTCCAGTTATTCTTAAGGCTTTAAGCCCAACAAACAAAGAATTCGGGTTTACAAACAAGTAATTTAAAAGTTACTGTTAGGATAGCTCCTGTGCTAAAATAAGCATAGGAGTTTTCCTATTTAGGAGTACTAGCAAATGGCAGGACAAAAGAATTTCGAAGTGGATCAAAATGCCACTTTTACATTTATTGTTGAATATAAAGACAATAATAGTTTACCCATCAATTTAACTGGGGCAACAGCTAAAATGCAAGTTCGTGACACCAAGGGTGGAAGCAAGCTAGCATTTTCTTTGACGTCCCCAAGTGGCGGAATTATAATTGATCCTACCAATGGCAAGCTAACTATAAAGATGACCCCTACACAAACAAATAAGCTTTTCTATCCAAAATCATCTTACGATATTATGATCACAGATAGCAATGCTAATAAAATTAAATTACTAGAAGGTTTTATGACCTTAAGTAGATCGGTAACAATCTAATGACAGAGACAGTAATAGTAACAGAAGTTGCAAATGAAGTCATTATTTCTTCCCCAGGCCCACAAGGACCTAGAGGGAAAAGTATATTAAATGGATCAGGCGCACCAGCATCAAATTTAGGAATGGAAGGTGATTTTTATTATGATAAGGACACCACAAGATTCTATGGGCCAAAACCATCTGAAGTTTCATGGGCTGGAGCCACAAGCTACCTTCTTAATATGACATTAGAATACTCATGGGAAATGGCTCAGGTAACTGGACCAGTAAATGGGATATATTCTGTGATTATAAATCATAATTTAGGAATGAAGCCTAATGTGACTATTAAATCAAGCGCAGGAGATGTTTTAGAAACAGGAATAGATTATAATAGTAATGATAGAATAACACTGACAATGGCTCAACCATTCTCAGGGACAGCGTACCTGTCTTAAGGGAGTTAGCAAATGGCAAGAAAATTTTTAGTTAGCGTTGATCTCAACAAGAATGAGCTTCTTAATGCTAGAATCCAGAACTTAGGCGCTGCACCATCTAGCCCAGTAACTGGACAGATTTATTACGACACATCTGATTATAAGATGTACTACTACAATGGACTATCTTCACCAGATGGCCCATGGATGCCAATGTCAGGATCAACGGAAGTTATCCAAGATGTTATTGGCGCATCCGTACTTGCAGGCACAGCGTTAACATCAACTTATAATGATGCCGCAGGAACAACAACATTAAAATTAAATGATACAGCAGTAACTGCTGGTTCATACGGTTCACAAACCGCAATTCCTACATTTACAGTAGATGCCCAGGGTCGATTGACTGCGGCAGGAACAGTAACAGTAGCAACAGCACTTTCAATTGCTGGAGAAACTGGAACAGACACAGTAAACCTATTAACAGATACATTAACAGTAACTGGAGATAGCGCAATTGATACAGCAGTAACAGATAATACAATTACAATTACTGCAAAAAATGCTACAGCGTCTCAAAAGGGTGTTGCTTCATTTGATTCAACAGACTTTACAGTAACATCAGCAGCAGTAACATTAAATGCTGAGCGTGTACAAGATATTGTAGGTGCTTTGGTACAAAGCGGAACTGGAATTACAGCAACATATAATGATGCTGGAAATACAGAAACAATTAATATTACAAACACTGGAGTATCTGCAGGAACATACGGATCTGCAACAAAGACAACAACAGTGGCAGTAAATGCACAAGGACAACTAACTTCTGCGTCAGAGCAAAATATTTCAATTCCATCAACACAAGTAAATGACTTTCAAGAAGCCGTTGAAGATGTTGTTGGAGGAATGGTTACAACTCCTAATACAGAAAATGGCATTGTTGTAACTTATGATGATACAGCAGGAAAGTTAAATTTTGATGTAGCCGATTTTGATGTACAGCTTTCTGGAGATGTTGTTGGTACAGCCACAGTAACAAATCTAGCAAATATCAATATCTCAACAACAATTCAGCCAAACTCAGTAGCCCTGGGTACAGATACAACTGGATCATATATAGCTACAGTAGCTGGTACAGCAAATCAAGTTACAGTAGTTGGTTCAGGTGGAGAAACAGCAGCAATTACAGTAGGTCTTCCAGATAACGTAGAACTTGTCGGAAACCTAAGAGTTGGTGGAAATCTAAATGTTGTAGGAACAGTTAACTCTGTAAATACAACTCAGGTAAATATTGTTGATAATAAGATTAATCTTAATACTGACTTTACAGGAGCTCCTACAACGGATGCTGGTATTCGTGTAGAGCGTGGAACATCTTCAGATGTTGAAGTATTATGGAATGAAACAAATGATCAATGGACACTTACAAATGATGGCACAAACTATCACGAGATTGTACGTAAGTGGAAGTCTGATATTACAACAACTGTTGTTACTCCTTATACGTTTACAGCAACACACAATCTTGGAACACGGGATGTGACAGTTGCAGTTTATTCAAATTCTTCACCATATGGAGAAGTTGAGGTAGATGTTGATCATACATCAACAAATGCAGTTACATTAACATTTGCAGCTCAACCAACAGCTGGAGCATACAGAGTCGTAATCACAGGATAAGGAGGACTGAATGTCTATAAAAAGATTAGTCCCCCTTAATGCAGTAGAATTATCCACAGACCCAACGGGTGCACGTCGTGGAGATATTTATTATAATACTACAGCAACAGAACTTCGTGTATACGATGGGACAACATGGACACCAATAGCAGGTGAGTTAGCCGATCATCTTCATACATACGACGGTGCAATTTATTCAGTCGGTAATATAACCTATCCAATGGACCCTGTAATTGATGGCGGCACTCCATAATGGCTATTAATTACCCTAACTCATTAGATAACTTTACAAATCCAACTTCTTCCAGCCCAATAAATAGTCCATCTCATTCAGAGCAACATGCAAATGCTAATGATGCAATTGAAGCTATTGAGGGAGAATTAGGAACCAATCCAAAAGGCGCAAAAGCAACAGTTAAAGCTCGTCTTGATGATGTTGATACTGCGATTGCTACTAAAGCACCCATTGCATCTCCCACATTTACTGGCACGGTAACGATTCCAGCAGGTTCAGCAATTACTGGTGTGCCTTATCTTGCCACCGCCAATACTTTTACTGCTTCTCAATCAATTACTTCTACTAACTCATCAACCGTAGGCTTAATTGTCAAAGGCGCAGCCTCTCAAACCGCAGACCTACAACAATGGCAGAATAGTGCTGGTACTGTACTTGCAAAGATTGATTCAAATGGACGTATGACAGCCGACCATTTTAAAGCATCAGTTCTTTGGAATAATTTTATTGTAAATTATGATGACAATGGTCCATATTTTAATATGACAAGTACAAATGTATTATTGCAAAATAGAAATACAACATCAAATGTACTATTTACTATTAAAGGAATGGCCTCACAAACTGGCAATCTGCAAGAGTGGCAGAGAAGTGATGGTTTTACTTTATTAAGTGTTTCTAAAGATGGAGATGTTACAGCAGGAAGTGGTTCTTCAACCGCAATTCGTTTTAGATATTTTGATGGAATTAATATATCTGGAACATATTGGGATACAGTAGCAACTAACTCGGCCACATTTATTGGTCGCTCTACAACTGCTGCAACTATGGTTATCAAAGGAGCAGCATCCCAAACTGCTAACCTTCAAGAATGGCAGAATAGTGCTGGCACTGTATTGGCAAAAGTTGATTCAACAGGAGCAATGTTTACAATTACTCCAGCAGATTCTACAAATAACACACAAGTAGCAACAACTGCATATGTAAAGAGTAATATAAATAACTTGATCAATTCCGCCCCAGGCGCACTTGATACATTAAATGAATTGGCGGCAGCATTAGGAAATGATGCCAACTTCTCTACTACTATAACAAATAGCCTAGCGTTAAAGGCACCACTTGCTTCCCCAACATTTACAGGAACTCCACTTGCCCCAACTGCTACATCTGGTACAAATACAACACAAATTGCAACTACAGCATTTGTTAAGACAGCAATTGATAGTAGTGTCCAACCAGGAGCTCTTTATCAGACATCCGCCCCAACATCTCCTGCAGTCGGACAGATCTGGATTGATTCAGATGATGATGTAACAGTATTTGATTCAAATATTATTCGCCGTAAGTCATTTACAGCAACAGCAGGACAAACAGCATTTGTAACCGATATTCCATTTATTGATGGATTTGAACAAGTCTTTATGAATGGTCTACTTCTTGTTAAGACTACAGACTATACAGTATCAGGCGGAAACACAGTAACTCTAGTATCTGGGGCGGCAGTATCAGATATAATTGAAGTTGTTTCAGTAACTGGTGCTAATTCAGTAACAACGTATACACAGGCAGAGGTAGATACCCTTATTGCTAATAATAAGGCTGTTTCTCCACAGGCAATTTCAGCAAATACTACTCTAGTTAAAAAGAAGAGATATTATGTTACTTCAGGATCACCTTTAACTTTAACGCTTCCTGCCTCCCCTACATTAGATGATGAAATTCAGATAGTAGATGCTTCAGGAAACGCTTCGACGTATAATATAACAGTAGCCCGTAACGATAGCTTAATTAACGGCGGGGCTGTAAACTTAATTATAGATACAAATGGTGGCTGGTATACATTAATTTATACTGGTAGCACATATGGATGGAAGGTTGGATAATGGCTGATATTAGAACATCTACACTTGGCTCACCAATAACATTTACTGTTGTTACATCTACAGGTGGATCAAAAACAGCAGAGTTTGGTACAGAGTTCCCATCTGGAGTTTATACAATTTATTCAATTGCTGGGGATACAGATCTTGAAATTTATTTAGGCGCAGCAGATGGCACAAATGTAGGATTTTCAACTGGCGGTAATAAAGCAATCATTGCATCAGCTCCATTTAAATATGTAACTACTGCAAATGCAAATTCATTTGATGCTATTGTTTTTGAATTATATCAAGTTTCATCAGAAGCGGCAACATTAAATACAAAAACAGATGCATTTTGGGCTCCACCAACAATTACAGATATTACTCCTTCTAGTCTATATAATCAAAATGCTACAACCACAGTAACTGGAACAAACTTTGCAACAGATGTATCTGTTAAGTTTAGAAAATCAGATGATCAGACATTAGTAGTTCCAAAGTCTATAGTACGTGGATCAGCAACATCAATTATAGTTACAAGACCAGATACATTTAGTCCTACAGATGCTCCATATGATTTAATTGTTACAAATCCTTCTACTGGATTATTTACAGTATCAAATAATTCTATTACTGCAGGATCAGCTCCATCATGGACTACTTCTGCAACTTTGCCAGGATTTCAAAAAACAGTTGCATACTCTCAGTCCGTAGTTGCAACAGATGCAGATTCTTCTCCATCTATTACATATTCACAAATTTCTGCAACTCTCCCAACTGGGATTACATTTAGCAATGGAACATTTAGTGGAACCCCTTCTGTAAATGGTGGTTCATATTCAGCAGTAATTAGAGCAACAGATTTAGGCGGAAACTATGTCGATAGAACATTTACATTAACACAAGATTTACCAGATGCTCCAATAATTGGAACAGCAACAAGTACAGGGTCAACAACTGCAACAGTTTCATTTACTGCACCCACTTATACTGGAACATCAACCATTACATCTTATAGCATTGTTTCTACCCCAGCTGGAGGCTCTGGAACATTGAGTCAAGCAGGCTCAGGAACAATAAATGTAACAGGTTTAACAAATGCTACATCGTATACATTTAAAGTAGTTGCAACTAACTCTGCAGGAAATTCTGTAGCTAGTTCTTCAAGTAATTCAATTACAACAACCAATCCAACAGTTAGTGTTCAGTATCTTATAATTGGTGGCGGTGGATCTGGAGATAAACAGGGCGGTGGTGGAGCAGGTGGAGTTCTTACAGGAACAGCAAACTTTACATCAGGATCTGCTTTAACTTGTAAAATTGGTGCAGGTGGAGCTGGAGGATTTAATACTTCTACAAAAGGAACAGATTCTCAATTTGATACTCTTATAGCTTATGCAGGAGGAGTTGGAAGTGGAACAGCATCTCTTAAGAATGGTGGATCTGGAGCAGGTGCACACAATAATGGAACACCAGGAACACCAGTTTCTGGACAAGGACATGGTGGAGGAATTGGTCCATCATATGGTTCTAACGGCGGTGGAGGTGGAGCAGGAGCAGCAGGAAGCTCTAATAACGGAGGAGTAGGTGTTTACTCAAGCATAACTGGCTCTAATATTTTGTATGCAGGTGGCGGAGGCGGTGGACAGGGAGATCAAAATGGTGGCGGAGGCCCAGGAGGCGGCGGAGGCGGCGGACATGGTGGAGGATGGGGATACTCATCTTGGCCTGGCCCAACTAGCGGAAGTGTATACGGAGCAGGTGGCGGAGGACAAGGATATGCACAGGATAGCGGATATGTGGGTGGAAATGGGTATCAAGGATATATTGTATTAAAATACCCAGATACTAAAACACTGACATCCTCTGGTATGACAGTTACAACAGATGCTCCTTCAGGTGGATTTAAGGTTTCAAAAATTACAGCGGGAAATGGAACGGTAACAATATCATAATGGCACACTATGCAGTATTAGATGAGAACAACATTGTCGTAGATGTTTTTGCTGGCAATGATGAGGGTTATGAAAATACAGATTGGGAACAATGGTATTCTAATCACTTAAATCAAACAGTAAAAAGAACATCTTGCCACATGCTAGCTGGCATACATTCAGAAGGCGGAGAGCCATTTAGAAAGAATTATGCTGGATTAGGGTATTCTTATGATGAAAATTTAGATGCCTTTATACCTCCAAAGTTTTACCAATCATGGATTTTAAATGAAGAAACTTGTCAGTGGAATGCCCCATCTATAAAGCCAGAAGGTAAATATATTTGGGATGAACAATCTGTTTCATGGATAATGGATCCAAGATATGTCTAAATCTAGAGATATAGCAAATATACTATCAACATCAACAGCAATGGCAACTGATGCTGAAGTTTCATCTGCCGTCTCAACTCATATTTCTGCAACTGATCCACATGGTGATCGTGCAGATGCAGCAACATTATATGCAACAAAAATAAATTTCCCAGCAGATGCTTGGACGGCATATACACCAACTATTTCTTCAGATACGGGAACTTTTTCAATTGGAAATGGATCAATTACTGGTCGTTATAAGCAATTAGGAAAAACAGTTTTCTTTTATATTAAATTGGTATATGGATCTACAAGTACTCCAGGAAACGGACATTGGAAATTTGGATTGCCTGTAACTGCATATAATACTAACTATCAATTTTCCGCATCAATTCTTGATAACGGAGTTTCATGGTATGGCGGAATTGGAAATGGTAACTACATTGGATCAACAACATCTTTTGCAGTAATTACACCATCTCCAACATCTACATCAACAGGATGGGTTCCAGTTGGAAATGGTGGTCCATTTACTTGGGGAGATGCAGATAATATTACAATTTCAGGAAGTTATGAGGCAGCATAATGGCTAAAGTAATTAAAGTATGGGATGGAACAACATGGCAATATGTTGGAGTACAGGCAGCATATCCTGTAGATTATGTAAGTACATCTGCTTTATCCGCCTCCCTATTATCATATAAGCAAGAAATCAATCTTGCAATTTCTGCAAATACAACATTAGTTGCGGGACGCAGATATTTTGTTGATACAACAGCAGCACGTACATTGACACTTCCTGCAAGTCCAACACTTGGGCAAGAAATTGTTATATTTGATGCAACAGGAACTGCGGGAACAAATAATATTACCTTATCTCGTAATGGAAATAAGATTAATGGTTTAACAGAAGATGCTATAATTGACGTAGACAAATCAGCGGCGGTACTAATATATACAGGTTCTACAATTGGATGGAGACTAGGATGACAATTAAATTCTCAGATATTACAGGTGGAGGAATCCCTTATGGTAATAATGCTGGTCGTCCAGCTAATCCAGGTATTGGAAAGTTGTATTCAAATGGCGAGCTTCAAAGATTAGAGTTATACACAGGAGCTACTTATGGTTGGCAAAATATTGTTGCTGAAACACCAGGAGTAACTGGATATACTGGGACTATATATGAAAATACTGGTGGTAATATAACTATAGTTGGTACAAATTTTGCTTCAGGAGCAGTTGCTACGCTTATCGGAACAGATGGAACAGAGTATATAGCAACTACTACAACTGTAAATAATTTAACAAATATAACAGCTGCATTTGGCCCTGTCTCTGGTTCTAAAGAACCTTATGATATTAAAATTACAAATCCATCAAATTTGTACGGTGTTTATTATGATATTTTAACAATTAATGATGCACCAGTATGGGCTACTGCAGCTGGATTGCTAGGTACATTTAATGAACAAACTTCTATATCGTTAACAGTTTCAGCAACAGATGAAGAAAACAATACAATTACATATTCGGTAGCTTCAGGATCTTCTTTGCCTTCAGGAATAACATTGAATTCTTCAACAGGAATTATTTCAGGAACACTTCCAAATATTTCAGCAGATACAACATATACATTTGTAATAAATGCTAGTGATGGTACAAACATAACTTCAAGAACATTTAGCATAGCTTCAAAGCTGGCAATTACAACAGAGTTCTTAGTTATTGCTGGCGGTGGTTCAGGAGCAACATCAATTGGTGGCGGCGGCGGGGCAGGTGGAATGAGAGAAGGATCTTTGCAGATGAGCAAATCATCACTGTACGATATTTCAATTGGTGCAGGTGGAGCTTCTCCAGGATTAAGTGCTAGCTATAACTTACGTGGTAATAAAGGCGGAAATAGTAGATTTGCATCTATTTATGCAACAGGCGGAGGCGGAGGAGGACAGCATACAACTAGCAACACAGGCACTGGTGGATATACTGATTTACAAGGAGGTTCTGGCGGAGGCGGAGCAAGACATACTCCAGGTGGCGGAGGCGGTGCAGGTGGACCAGGTGGTAATGCAACAGGGGGAAGCCAAATTTTTCAATACGGAGGATATGGTAATGAAGGTGGATATTCTCCAGTAGAAGGATATCCAGGAGGATATGGAATAGAATCATACGGCTCTGGGCATAACTGTGGAGACGGAGGAGTTGGAAGACAGTCTTCTATAACTGGAGTTGCAACTTATTATGCTGGCGGCGGAGGCGGAGGCGGATATCAAAGTAGTAACGGTGGTGGAGCTGGAGGCTTAGGAGGTGGAGGTAGAGGTAGAGATGGGCAAAGTGGAGACAATGCAACTGGACATGGTTCTGGTGGTGGCGGAGCTGGTTATCCAGGAACAGTAAATGGTGGAGCTGGTAGCGGAGGATTAGTTGTATTAGCATATCCTATATCTGATCCAGCTCTAACTATCTCTGGTGGCTTAACATACACATTAGATACTACCACTAGATCGGGGTATAGAGTTTATAAATTTACAGCAGGAGCAGGAACAGTTACCTTCTAGTAATTCCTAGCATTATTTGCTACAATTAGGGCATAGAGAAAAGAGTTAAAATGCCATCATATCAGTATGAATGTAAGGACTGTAATGTCCAATATACTCATTTTAGAAGTATTAAAGAAGAAGATCCAGGTTATACCTGTGATACTTGTGGTGCCGCCCTTGTAAGATGGTACGGTATTTCAGGAACACGTACACAAAAGAGGCTACCAGAAGGTGATGATTTTATTTCATCACAGATGGATTTTTATGCCACCGATAATTGGAAAGAGCATTACGCTACTTGGGATGTAAAGCCAGATAGACGATGAAGATAGCTGTATATACAATTGCTAAAAATGAAGAGCAGTTTGTAGAGGCCTGGTACAATTCTGCTAAAGATGCAGACTATTTATTAATTGCAGATACGGGATCAACCGATAACACTGTTGAACTTGCAAAGTCTTTAGGCATTAATGTAATTAATGTAAATGTATCACCATGGAGATTTGATGATGCTAGAAATGCATCTCTTGCTGCTATCCCGATTGATATTGATTATTGCATTGCTCTTGATATGGATGAAGTTTTAATTGAAGGTTGGCGGGAAGAATTAGAAAAAGTTAACCCTCAATCTACCCGCATCAGATATCAGTACACATGGAACTGGAATGAAGATGGAACTCCAGGTTTACAATACGGTGGAGACAAAATTCATTCACGCAAAGGGTATCGCTGGAAACATCCAGTGCATGAGGTATTATTTGCATATGGTTTTGATGAGATTCAAGAATGGTGCGGAATGCAAATTCACCATCACGCAGATGACTCAAAGCCAAGATCACAATATTATCCACTTCTTGCAATTGCAGTAAGAGAAGATCCACATGATGATAGAAATGCATTCTACTATGCTAGAGAATTATTTTTTAATGGACAAATAGAAAAGGCGGTAGAAGAGTTTAAAAGACACCTTGATTTACCTTCTGCTAAATGGGGTCCTGAACGTGCACAGTCAATGAGATATCTTGCAAAATGTGAGGCGGATCAAAGAGAGTCCTGGTTACTAAAAGCAATACAGGAAGCTCCTGGAAGAAGAGAGCCTATTGTTGATTTATCCTTATATTATTACACAGAAGAAAATTGGGATAAATGTCTAGAGTATATTAACATGGCTTTA
>Ga0214919_10010726_pt1 | contig 11547 bp, 10 predicted proteins | sample LL1503_MetaG_FD_177994 | JGI IMG/M metagenome (GOLD analysis project Ga0214919, IMG submission 177994) | Freshwater microbial communities from Lake Lanier, Atlanta, Georgia, United States - LL-1503 | ecosystem: Environmental > Aquatic > Freshwater > Lake | place: USA: Georgia | collected...
GAACATATGATCCCTACAGGATCTCCACGAAGCCACGCTAAGCCAATCTCAATCCAGAATGTGCTAATGTCCCAATAATCAGTGAAAGCAATATTAGCAGCCTTCTCAGTTGACCACATACTTTCTGTAAGGGTGCTAAGCTCAGAAAGAGAGTTGCGCAACGCATCAGACACTCGCAACTCACGCATAGAAGGCGACTTATCAGCATCTTTCGCATCTCCAACAAACGCGCTCAAGAATCCAACCAGATCTTCAGATGTGAGACCTGCAAGAGACCCGTTGAAGTAAGATGCTGTCAACAAGATAGGATGCGCCTCATTAATCTCCGATGCTGCTACACCCTTTTTTGTCAACTCCATTGTAACACCGTCAGAAATAAAGCCAATTTCCCGTAAGAACTTAATATAAGGCGCAATGAGCCGATCCTCATACCCTTCACCATAATCAGTGATCTCCTGCTCAATGACCCTCAACTTCACAGACAGTGATGGATATTCGTCCAAAACTCGTTTCCACTTCGGACCCATATGACGATTCATCCAAGTTCCAATCTCGCTCTGAAGTTGCTTTCGGTAATCCTTGATAGCGAACTCAAGCATCTTCTTCTTTTCAATAAATGCGCACACATCCTTCACATCATTCTCTGTAAGGGAAAGTGCTGCCATTTTGGATAGAAGAGTCTTATGCTCCTCTTCAACTAACTTACGAGACTCCAATTGCTGCTTATACCAATAGGACTCGTGTAATACATTCTTCCAATTGACTGAACCACTCTGTAGAGTTTTTAGAATGAAATCGTATCCAAAATCCATACGAGATGAAATACGTACAGAGCCCCCTGTCATCATTTTGCGGACTTCCTCCAGTGATGCGGGTTCTCTGCGAGGAAGATAAATCACAGTACCAAGTTTATCCTTGCCGCGTCGTCCTGCTCGCCCTGCCATTTGGATATACTCATCTGTAGCAAGCATACGAAGTCCCTGAGCCTGATCACAATACTTCTTGTACTCAAGAAAGACGACAGTCTTAGTAGGCATATTAATACCTACTGCGAACGTCTCAGTACAGAACATAACACGAACTAATCCTTTTCCAAACAGAATCTCAATAATCTCTTTCAACAATGGTTGGAGACCGCTGTGATGGAATGCGATCCCTCGGACGAGGAGGCTGCGAAGAGTATGATATTGTGGTGAAGTTACCATCTGATCCTTATAGCGGCTCAAGTGGAAATCAAAGATGTTTTCAATGGCGGCACCTTCTGAAGTGTCTACAAGAGATCCCTCAATTTGTGAAGCGTATACTTCACAGTCTTTGCGAGAGAATACAAAGAACAGAGCGGGTAAGAGTTCTTTCGCATAGAGCATTTGAACACACGCATTAAGTTGGTGGGTAAAACTCTTCAATTTCACCTTTCCTTGCTCAGCACCAATTACTTGGCCAGCCTCACGACCTGCTACGCGACGTTTGTGATCTGCGTGGTCATCAACAGTCTTCTCCCTCAACATCAACCATTCCCTGTAAGTCGTATCAATAAAGCGTTCCTTCTCGTCCATAACAGGTCGCAAAGTATTGCCAGCATCAATAATATAGTGTGTAAGGGGTACAATTCGGTAAGTAGTGGAGATTAGATGAATAGGCTTCTGCTTCAAGTCTCCAAGCCAGGAAGCGAATGCTTCAGGACCTGCGATGGTGGCTGAGAGTAACACAAGGTTAATCTCACGTGGTAGGAGAATTAGGGTCTCTTCCCAGACTTTACCACGTTCCTTGTTGTTGATATAGTGAACCTCATCAAATATAACAGCGTCAAGTCCGTCCATAGACATTCCTGCAGTGAGTCCAACATTCTCAGTAGAAGAGCCTTTCTTGTACAAGAGGTTGCGGAGAATCTCTGTTGTCATAACCACAATAGAGGCATCTGGCTGAAATTTAATATCACCTGTAAGGATACCTACGCGACCTGGATACATTTCCTTCAGATCGTGGAACTTCTGATTGGAAAGGGACTTGATAGGAGTTGTGTAGAATACACGTTGGCCCTTTGCTAAGGAGTGGGCAATTTGATATTCTCCTACAAGAGTCTTACCTGATCCTGTCTTGGCCGTGACCAAAACATTCTCGTTTCGTGAAATTGCAGCAACAGCGTGTTTCTGGAAGGGGTCAAGAGGGAACTTATATTCAGTTGCCATCACCTCAGGGAGGTCATGGCAATCCGCCTTTGGGTCAATTATACGTAAATAAGGGCTTGTCATTTTGTTGTTGAGAGATTTTAACTTAATCTAGTGTCTTCAATTTTTACGAGCCTTTCTTGTCTTCCGCCGATTCCGTCTACCGCCTTGTGATCCATTCATCATAAGATCATTTTCCCAACCTCGTGCAGCATTCAGAGCGTATTCTTCTAGTTGTCCAATGAGTTCCTTTGCGTTCGCAAAATTCGCAGCAACGCCACGCAAATGTTGTGGCATTGCTTGTTGATTTGGAGTAATTTCATATAATTCTCTGTTCGCCTCTTCTAAAATTTCTAGCGCATCTTCATATATTGCATCCGGAGTTCTATTCATCTCTATTAGAATGACACAGGAAACATCAGACCCAGATTTTCAGTGGTCAGCGCAATTAGATAATCTTTTGGCGAATTGGTGTGATCAGGCGAAATGTTTTGAGTATATGCATACAGAATCTTTTTCGCGATTCAATAAGAAGACTAGGCAATTCACAATTCTCATAACAATTATTACAGCAGTTACAGGGACAAGTAATATTATTGCTGGGAACACATCAATAAATGGATTTCAAACATCGTGGATATTTGGAGGTCTTGCTGTGCTTACATCATTGGCAAATATTCTTCAAGATAAATTGGGCTATCAACAACTTGCCGAGAGTCATAAATTATATTGTGTTCAGTGGGGACAAATACGTAGAAAAATAGAGAGTGAACTTATACTTCCTTATAATACACGAAAAGATGCTCAATCATTTCTAAAAATGATTAGAGGTGATATCGACCAAGTATCAAGTAATGGTACTTCAAAAATCCCTTCAGATATTCGTGTTGCGTGTTATGAGAAATTCAGAACAATTCCTGACTTTGATATACCAGATATTTGCGGCCAAGTAGAACATACTCAAGTATATATGATTGCGCAGCAGACCATAATTACAGAACCCCTTTTGCCCTCGAAGACAGTCTAAATATCAAATAATATTATACTATAAATGTCAAAGGTTCTTCTTATAGGTTCTAAAGGTTGGATCGGAACAAAAGTATATAATTTACTTATTAATAGGAAAGATATAGAACAAGTATATACATCATCTGTAAGGGGAGATAATATAAATGGTATTCAAGATGAATTAGAAACAATTAAGCCTACTCATGTAATTAGTTGTATAGGACGGACTCATGGTATTATAGATGGACACGAAATTCCAACAATTGACTATTTAGAATATCCTGGAAAACTTCAAGAAAATATAAGAGATAATCTCTTTTCTCCAATTGTTCTTGCGAAGATTTGTACTGATAGGGGAATTCATTTAACATATTTAGGGACTGGCTGTATTTTTGAGTATGATGGGGCCCATAATAATATAGAATCTGGCTTTAAGGAAACAGATCTTCCCAACTTTTTCGGCTCAGGATATTCAGTTGTAAAAGGTTTTACAGATCAACTGATGTCATTGTATAATACATCGGTTTTAAATGTAAGAATTCGTATGCCAATCACAGCAGAAATAAATTCTCGGGATTTTATTACAAAGATTGTTAATTATGAAAAAATATGTAGTATGCCAAATTCTATGAGTATATTAGATGAACTACTACCAATTATGATAGATATGGCTCTAACAAATCGCACTGGTACTATTAATCTAACAAATCCTGGTACTATTTCACACGAAGAGATTTTACAAATGTATAAAGAAATTGTAGATCCAAATAAGTCGTGGAAAACAATGACATATTATGAACAATCACAACTTCTAAAATCTAAGAGGTCTAATAATGCTCTTGATACTTCAAAACTTGTAGAATGGTATCCAAGTGTTTCAAATATTCATAGTGCTGTGCGCAAAGTTCTTGAAGAAAGAGCCTGTCTAAACGCTAAAGTATTATTATAAATAAATGGAGTTTCAGCCAAAAGTTGTTTTAATAACAGGAGCGTGTGGATTTATTGCATCAAATGTACTAAACTACTTATGTTCTAAATATAAGGACATTACATTTATAAATGTAGATCGTCTTGATTATTGTTCATCATTACAAAATGTTACTGTTTCAAAGAATTCAAACTATTATATGTATACGTGTGATATAACAAACTCAAAGACAATATCAAATATTCTTCATATACGAAATGTAGATACTGTACTTCATTTTGCAGCACAGACACATGTTGATAATTCATTTGGCAATTCTATACAATTTACAATTGATAATGTACTTGGTACCCATACTCTTTTGGAGTGTTGTAGGGAATATGGGAAAATTAAAAGATTTGTACATGTCAGTACTGATGAAGTGTATGGAGAAGTTGCGTTAGATGGAGATGAATGTCAGGAAACTACAATATTAAAACCGACGAATCCTTATGCTGCTACAAAGGCGAGTGCTGAACATCTTGTGTTCTCATATTACCATTCATTCAAACTTCCTATTATTATAACACGCGGAAATAATGTATATGGTCGTCACCAGTATCCTGAGAAACTTATTCCAAAATGTATAACTTCTATCAAAGAAAATAAAGCCTTTACAATTCATGGAGAAGGAAAAACTGTGAGAAATTTTATACACGTAGATGATGTATCAACTGCTATTGAGACTATTTTATTTAAAGGCAGAGTTGGGGAAATCTATAATATTGGTTCAAAGAATGAGTTCAGTGTTATGGAAATTGTGAAGAAAATAGTTAAGTATATGAAAAATACGGATGAAATTCAACCTTATATTAAATATATAGACGACCGTCTCTTTAACGATTTGCGCTACAGTGTTTCAAATAATAAACTTGTAGCGTTAGGATGGAATGAGATGCAAGAGTTTGAATCTGGATTACAAGCAACTATTGAATGGTATTTGAACTGTTCTGAAACACATTGGTTAGAGCCCAAGTAAGTCTTTCCCCCAAGCAACTGTTGAAGCAATTTTCTTCGCGCCCATAATATTCTTATAGGCTCTCAGATCAAATAGACGACCCTTAAAGAGTTCATCACGAGCCGCATCGTATTGTGAAGATACATTGTATGAATTGCTCTTACCAATATAGTTATTAGTCGTCGCAGAGTTCTGTGGAAGCCATCCACTCGGCTTTGTGAATGTTTTTACACCATTAATCCATACAGAAATGTCTGGACGGAATGAGTCGTTGTTTTCAGCAGTTATTGCCACATGAACCCATTTCTGTAAGGGAATAGCGCCTCTAACAACAATCCTCATTTTTCTTTGTTGGGAATCCCAGATTTCATAGAGAAGATCTGCATACTTTGCGGCAGCAATACTTTGTGTTGTCGGTCTTTCATTTCCCTGCGGGACAATAGGTTCAACAGCAGGGCCAGGACAATCATATGCTTCGATATTAGCCGAGGAAGTTTCCATCAGACGTTGAGGAGTTGTCTCAACAACGCGTTGTGCTCCAGAAGGGGCTGAAGGGACAGTTGACACATCTCCACATAATAATGGGCGAAGTGAGTCTCCTTCAGAAATATTCGGATTCCCTTTTCCAATAATTCCAATTTTTATATTATCTTTTGACGGGCCATTGGCAAAATCTAATATACACGCATTGTTGGTAAACTCTTCAAAATAGACCCAGAAACTGAAGGCGCGGACTGTTCTGAGAGAAATCTGGTCGCCAAATTCGAGCGATTTACTATCACCTATACGAAGGAACTGGTCAATTCCGTTAAAGATAAGTGTACGAGCAATTGGTGGCTTAGGATCTGCTTCTTCAATTGATAGACCACCTGCTTTGTAGATTTCAAGTATCTTCGCATAGTCAAGCATATCATCACGAAATCGCAGCCAGAAGAGAATACCGTCATAAAAATTTAAGAGCATTTCAATATTTGGTGGAGGCTGAGGATCGTGTTGGAGCACTGGCATAAAGCGTAAATCACCAGCAATGCTACAGCGTGTTTCAAATGTTTCAGAATCGACTTTTACAATTCGACAATAATCAGCGCGACCAGAGCCAGTTGTGTCACGCATATAGTCATCACGACTCCAGGAAGATGATGGAGCAGCTTCTGTACGGAATGAGAGACTATTAAGATTTTCTGTACCGGCGAGGGCGCAGGTGAAAAACATGTCGTTAGTGTCATTTTTTGATACAACCATTCTACACCAATCATGGTCAACACCAATTCGCTGTACGTCAGTGTAACCGTTGAAATAGCGTTTATCAGTGAGAAATGCTCCTTCTTCGTCTTCAGGTCCAATATCACCTCTACGAGGGATGAATTTACCGAAATAGTTTTTGTCTGTTACAGGTACTAACGCTCCAGCAAATCCTTCTCTTATAATTTCTGGAGCATATATTTCTAAGACAATAGTTATAAGTATAAGTATAACTGCCACCATAAGAGCAGTACGACTCCAGTCGGAACTGTTGCTCATTCTCTATTAGTGCGCTGCCGATTAACTACGCAAAACGCACCTAGTATTAGAATGTATGGTGGTAAACTCCTGGGCCAAGGGGCCTATGGATGTGCTTTTAATCCGCCTTTAAAATGCCGAGGGAAACCAAAAAAACCAACAGATATTGTTGAGAAAAAAGTGGGAAAAATAACACACGATATGGATGCATATTGGGAATCGATTGTAAGTAAGAGACTTGCGCAGAACCAGTTGGCGAAAAACTATTTCATTTTAATTGAGGATACTTGTATTTTAGATAATAGACAATCGCAAGATGAGCCTGATTTGGCTGCTTGTAAGCCTATTAAGAATAAAAAGTTAACAGCGTTCAAACAAATTTCAATGCCATATGGTGGAACTGCACTTTCAATGGCAAAGTTTAATTTAGAAACATTTGACATTGTGACATTTATGAAACATTTATTGGAAGCGGGATCATTAATGCTCCTGTCAGGGGTAACACATAGAGATCTTCATATGGGGAATATTGTGGTAGATAAATATGGAGTTCCTCGTATAATTGATTTCGGTTTATCGCTATTTCAAGAACAGTTAAATAAAGAGATCTTACAGTATATTCAGCATCCACCAGATTTTCATTATAATCAAGAGCCGCCAGAAGTGTCGCTTTTTTGGGCCATATATGCTGATCAAATAGATGATGAAACACCGTATGATATTGTTATATATAAACCAATTTTCAAAGATATTCAGAATATGTTTGGAATACGGGATAGTGCGGAGAAAATTGCGGATTTCTGGGAAGATTCGAAATCTCTTCAGGAAAAGGATGGTGTTGCGCTTTTGAAAACATTTTGGCCACAATATGATGCGTGGTCAATTGGAGTTGTAATGGTAGAACTTATCCGCGGATTGACATTCTTTAAGGAATTTCAGAATAATCAAATCTATTCAAGAAACAAACAGGCGCTTGAAAAGATTGTTAAAATGTTAGTTGAACCGAGCCCAAAGAAGCGACCTGATGCTATTCAGGCTCTTAATGAGTTCGTGAAGACTGTGCCGGATGGCGACGAGTCTTTCGTGCTGAGCGAGTTTTGCGGCGAGTGGCTTTCTGAGCGCGAGAAACAGCAGTCCGTTTACCACCAGCAGCAATATTAATTTTCTTGTCACGTGGAATACAATAGTATCCGCAAAATCCAGTATAATTTAATTCATTATCATCTTCTTTTTTTGTTGAGGGGTAGTATCTTCCAGCAAGAGAAGGATCGTAAATAGGGTTTCCCATACTATCTTTATTTGTTACAGCAGTAGCACCGGGTTTGTGAGACCATAGACCATTAGAGTCTTGACGATAATAGTGAAAATCTCTTTTAGGGTCAACCACAACAGCTATTTTAGATGATCCTTTGCGACATTGTCCAGTAAATCCAATACGATAACCTGCTTTGGAATCTGCTAAACTTCGTCCAACAACATCTGAACAGGTTTTACCATCTTTCCCAGATATACGTTTAAGGTTACTTTCAACTCCAGGAGAGTGAAATGGTACATCGCAATCGGGTGTAGATGCACACTTTTTAATTTGTTTATCATCAACAACTCCGAACGCATAGGCGAAACAATTATGGGAGTGTTGTATTGATTTGTTACCGTTATATATATTTGGATCATATTTTGGCTCAGATCCAGATAGTGGACTTTTACGCGGACATCCTTTTAATAAATGATAGCGGCAGAAGGGTATTCCAGACACAAGTGGCCGTTTACATTCTGACGAGCATTGGCACTGTGACGACGACATCACAGGCCAACCGGACTAATCTGTAAGGGTATTTTTTGTGAGAAAAATTGAAGGCATTTATTAACACAAATCCAGTTATATAAAATGGTGACATGTTCTCGTTGCGGTAATGAAGGGCATAATAGGAGGAGTCTAATGTGTCCAGCACAGCCTCAACAACCACAACTACCTCAGCAGCCACAACAAGCAATACTATACACATTCCCATATATGGCAGAAACTATAACAGAGTTAAATTCTGAAATATATGACCGTGTACTAATGTATAATAGAACATTTGAGGATAATTTCATTTATACATCAGATCATGATGCTGCTCAAGAGAATGATGATAATAAGGTATTTCTAATTCGATTGACAAATCCTGTAACAAATAAAACAATTGTTGTAAATGTTGGAGGGCCTCATAGGGAGTATCAGGAAAATGCTATTTATGCTCCAACATGGATTCTTGATGCTCTTGATATTCACGATGGACCTGGAGAAATTCTTTGGGAGAAAGTGAATGAGCCTCCGCCACGAGCGACAAAAATTGTGTTGAAGCCCCTTGACACAATGATGAAGCATATTGATGGAAGGCAAGAGATTGAGGAGCATTTGAAGAACTTTAATGTGCTTCAGATGGGGACTACTATCCCAATTCCTCTAAGGCCGTTTGATAATCATATTACATATGTCTTTGTTGAGAAGATTGAGCCTGAAGCAGTTGTTCTTCTTAGAAATGAGGTTGAATTAGATCTCTTGGATTCTATTATTGAAGATGAACCACAACCACAACCACAACCACAACCACAACCACAACCACAACCACAACCACAACCACAACCACAACCACAACCACCGCCACCGCCACAACCTATACAAAGACCTCCAACACCTATACCAAGAGAGCCTGAAATATTTTCGCTTCCTTTTAATCTTCCCTTGGTAGAACCCCCTACAAACACAATTCAACAACCAGATCCTATTACACGACGTCATATAATGGCCGCAGCAGCTGAAAAACGTCGATTAGCGGTTCTCCAAGATGACTCGAATCTGTGAAGCATATGAGTCCATTGAATTCGGTGAAATGGAACCATCCACAAATACTGGCGCTGAAATAATTTCCTTATACGCATCATCATCACGACTAAGCCCAATCATTCTACGAATAACATCTATAAGGGCCTCATCAGAAGTATTTTCAGGAATTAGCACTCTTTTTGAATTAAAATATTTAGACGCGCAAGTAGCACCATAATATACAGGAATTGTATGATTTGTTAATGCGGCAAGTGGTTTTTCAGTTATATATGCTTCGTGTGAAGAGTTTTCAAAGCATATATAAAACTTATATTGAGATATAATATCATCCATACTGAGTCCAGCCGGTTCATCAATTGTGTGAAATATTTTTCCGTATGAATCAAGTAAATTGAGTTCAATAAGCATCTTTATAAAACGGTTTCGAACATCAGACATTGGATTTGAAACAAATGTGCAAGCAAATTTCTTAGGAACTATAATATCTTTAGGAGGAGGTAGAAGTTTTTTCCCAAAATCACAAATATAATCTAAAAAAACAAATGGAACTATTTTTGGCCCAATACATTGTTCAGTATTTCCACACATAATAAAATCATATGGTCCACTAAAATGGTGAAATGGTTCGAAACTAATTAGCCCTGCGATTTTCCAGGTCTTAAGATAAATATATTGCATTTGATTGTGAACATCTTCAAATAAAATATCAGACTCTTCAATTGTTCCTAATTCAATAGGAATACCGAGAACTTTTGATAATAGGTCGCATACCCACTTACTATCAAAAGTTGTAAATACTTTCATTAATATAGTAATAATATTAATATTTTAGACCCCTTCTGAAGTAGCCTTCATCTAAATATGTATTAAATTAAGATCCCTCATTAATTCTGAGTCAAATTCAACTAAAACAATACCCATATAATTTTCATAGTTTTCAATAGAACTCGTACTAAAAGCAGGACACGCTTCATAATAATACATAAAATCATCTATAAAATACTCATTTGAAAGATGTTTCTTTAATTCTTCAGACCAAAGAGAATCTTCACCTCTATTCTGTAAGGGGAACTTAATAGAAGAAGCAATACTTCTTTGAATCGGATTTATATGTGAAATAGGACGAGTCATTTTATCTTTAGAACATACCCATTCATCACAAGTAAGACTCGCAATACCTGGAGAAGGATTATTTCGACCATTAAAACGAAAAACAAACTTAAATCCAATACAATCAAACTCCCCATAATCTAAAATAGGAATTAATCGTTGAATATAATAAGGGGGAATTGTATCATCATCATCAATAAAAACTATGTATCTTCCTTTTGCTCCTTCTATTAGTCTATTACGTTTTTCTCCAACACTCATAATACATTCATCTTCTGCGACAATAATTTCAACAAATTCTTTATAAGGGCTGTCAATCAACTGTGTATAAAGTATTTTATAAAGCCGACGAAGAAATTCTTTTCTTTGTGGTATTGTACAGATGAGTATTGAAAGAAGAATCATCTGTAAAATAGAGCCAAAATAATCTTTAGGTAAATAATCGCACACCTGCTATAGAACCTGTTACAAGACCAGCACCAACTAATGCTCTTATAGATGGGCTTTCGCCAGCAAAGATGTTGCCCCAGCCATATGCGCTAATAACTCCAACGAAAGATAGAATACTAAATATAGCAGTAGGGAGTAATGGAATTGCATAGAATCTCATCAAATATCCAACAAATCCAATAAATACGTTGAAGAATATGAGAGGCAACGATGCGGACCAATCAGGCATCTTTCCAAGATATGCGCCACCTCCACAAAGAATTATGAAGGCTCCTACGTAGAGTTGGAGCATAGGATAGAACGCATTTGATGTACCAGGGGCTACTTTCGCAAGAATGAATATGAGGGTCTCAGTGAGTGCAGCAATAAAAATCGCGACCAGTCCACGAGGATAATTATACTCGTCTTTTTTGGAAGACTCCTTGTCTTCTTTACTGAGTAAGTATACACCTATAAGGGCAATTGCGAAAAAGGGTAATAATATTAGGCGAATCTCTTCACCGAGAAATAGACCACCTGCAAGAATATTGAAAATTGGGTATGTATAGAAAAGGGC
>Ga0214919_10010728_pt1 | contig 11545 bp, 15 predicted proteins | sample LL1503_MetaG_FD_177994 | JGI IMG/M metagenome (GOLD analysis project Ga0214919, IMG submission 177994) | Freshwater microbial communities from Lake Lanier, Atlanta, Georgia, United States - LL-1503 | ecosystem: Environmental > Aquatic > Freshwater > Lake | place: USA: Georgia | collected...
AAGTAAATCCTTAACCAAATCATACTCAACATCCGTAAGTTTGGCATTCGCCGACCGTTGGTTCATAAAAAAGCTTATCATTCACTAATTTCTTAACAAGTCAAGAAATTAGCGTCCACATGGTCTAATTAATTTAAATTTTTATGCAAGACAATCTAAGACAATTAAGTGCCACTTTTGGACGCAGAAGAGAAGTTTTCAACATAAAAGACCTAGAAAGATGCAATGCACAAACTCAATTTGATAACGTAGACGAATTACAAGATTCCCATTTTGGCGGAAGTTCTTTTGGGGCAAAGAAGGATGATACAAAGAAAGATGTAAAAAGTTGTTGTCCAATATTCTAAAACTTGACATTTCCCGTTTTGCGTTTATTGAATCAAAACTTTTCGTCAAAAAAATGAACGATAAACTGATTCTTAAATGTAAATCGGGAATTAAAGAATTTTCTTCACGCCTTTTAATTGGCACGGGAAAGTATGAATCATTTGAACAGAACCGCGATGCCTTGGTTGCATCTGGTGCAGAAATTATCACAGTTGCGGTTCGAAGAGTTAACATTGAAGCAGCGAATCAACCACTTCTGCAAGATTACATTGACCCAAAAAAATACACATACCTTCCAAATACCGCAGGCTGTTTTACGGCAGAAGATGCAATTCGTACTTTGCGTTTGGCTCGTGAACTTGGCGGTTGGAATTTGGTAAAACTTGAGGTTCTTTCCGACCCAAAAACCCTTTATCCAAACATGATTGAAACCCTTCGTGCAACGAAAGTTTTAATTGAAGACGGCTTTGATGTTATGGTTTATTGCACGGATGACCCAATTTTAGCTCGTGAACTTGAAAAGCTTGGCGTTGTTGCAATAATGCCACTTGGTGCACCAATTGGTTCTGGTCTTGGAATTCAAAACAAGCTGAATATTAAATTTATTGTGGAACAGTCGTGCGTTCCCGTTTTGGTTGATGCCGGTGTTGGAACGCCATCGGACGCAACAATTGCAATGGAACTTGGTTGCGATGGAGTTCTTATGAACACCGCAATTGCTTGTGCAAAAAATCCAATTCAAATGGCAGAAGCAATGAAGCATGCGGTTATTGCGGGAAGAATAGGGCATTTGGCTGGGCGAATGAAAAGCAAGGAAATTGGGGAAATGTCGTCCCCAAAAGAAGGAATTATTACCAAGATGGTTCAATGAAACCGTATTTTGGCAAGGAATATTTCATTGCACTTTTCTTATGTTCAACTTCAAAAGCCACACTTTCATTCAAAAACCAAAACAACTTGCAATTGAAACATTTTTTGAGAAAATACCGCATAATGTCTTATCTGCCAAATAATTTACATCCTTGATACCAAGTATCACAATAACTTTGTTTTGCATTGATTGATTTGCCGTACAATTCCTTTATTTCTTTTTCATACTTATTTTTTTTATCATTTTTAATTTTTTCCTTTTCAAAATACGATTGTGGAGCATTATATTGCTGAGAATTAAACAATGATGAGTTGTGACTTACTTCTTGCTTCCCGTATGGAACCATTATCACTTTCGCACCGAAAAAATTTGTAAAATCCCTTTCCAGGGTTTCAATTTTAACATTATTATTTTTCCAATATGTCCCAGTTTGGTCAGTAATTCTTATAGTGCCGTCTTCCAAAGGAAAAATTTTACCAGCACAAAATTTACAATCCATCTTTGGATCACAAAAACTATCATCACCACTGTGTAACATATAGTAAGCATGTCCACCACCAAGTTGATTTCCTATAGTAATTTTGCCATTCTCATAAATATTGGATACCCACCATCCTCGTGTGTATTGATGTTTATTTCGAAATCGCTCATTTTACTTTTTTTCAATTCATTAAATTCAATAATGTTATGTACCAATAATTTAGATGTATGATTAGTAAAAAAAAGTTTGATATCTAGAACTTGATTTTGTGATGAATTTGAAATTTGCACAAGTTTATTTATAGTTATAATATATATACCATAAAAACTATATTATGTCAATCGAATTAACATAATGAACACCTTACAAAATCTCCTTTAAAGTGTAATCCTCAAAAGTTAACACTTCATAGAACCGAAAGCAAGCCTGCGGAAAAAATCAAAAACAGCTTGCGTGCATTCAACACGCTTTGGCAACTTGCTTTAAGCTTGAAGCCGAATACCTTCTTCAAAAAATCAAAAACAGCTTTGCATAAAATGCATATAAAACCTCCTTTTGCTTTGAAAAAGTCCCTTTATAACTTATAAAGTTGTTCAAAGATAAAATACAGTTGTGGGGAAAGTCAAGTGTTTTATATTTTGTAAAGTTTAGCACAAAATACTTTATATAGCTATTTTAAAATATATTACTTAACATAATATACATTATGCGTGAAACATTTTTTTCATTATTGAATTCGCAATTGTTATATTTTTTGCTTTCTATGGTTTGCAAATTTATTATTAAAATCTTCGGATGTAATTACGAATATTTTATGATGATGTAATGAGAAAATATTGAATTTAAACTTCTAAAGTGAAAGATTAAAATTATTCAACCGTAACAGACTTTGCCAAGTTGCGTGGTTTGTCAATATCATTTCCAAGTTTTTTCGCTGTATAGTAGCTTAAAAGCTGAACAACGATTGTGAGCAAGATTGGGTATGTATGAACGAAGTTTTTGGATTGTGGAATTGATATTGACGAATTTGCGTCGTCTGAAATTGTAACAACAACCCCATTTCGTGAGGCAATTTCTTCATTTGAAGAAAGAGTTTTTTGGAATAAATTCTGCGTGTGCATTAGTGAAATTACGACGGTTTGGTCGTCCACAATTGCAATTGGTCCGTGTTTGAATTCGCCAGAGGCAATTGATTGAACTAGCAGATACGACAGTTCCGAAAGTTTCAGCGAGCCTTCGCAAGCAATTGGATACAAGAATGTTCGTCCGGTGTATACAACCTTTTTTGCATCAATAATTTGTGAAACGGCATCGTGAATTTGCTCATGAATTTGTTTGCTTTCCAAAATTTGCGTAATTTCATTTGGAATTCGTTCAAGTTCGGCAAGAATTTCTCCGAATTGTGTTGAATTTTGTGCGGCAAGAAGGTAGAAAATTACCGCTTGAGCAATAAAATTCTTGGTGGATGCTACTCCGATTTCAGGCCCCGCAAGACATTCTACAATATAATCCGATTTTTGCGCCATTGTTGATTGCGTGTAATTCAAAATTGAAAGAATTTTTGAACAATGAGTTTTATTTTGTTGAACGCATTCAAGTGCGGCAATGGTATCGGCAGTTTCACCAGACTGCGAAGCGAAAATATAAAGTGTATTTTTTGGAAAAAACTGCTTCCTGTTGTGAAATTCGGAAGATATTTCAACCGTGACCGGAATTTGCGAATAAGCTTCAATCGTGTATTTTCCAAGGCAACCCGCAAAATAAGAAGTTCCGCAGGCAATTATGGAAATGTGGTTAAAATTTTTAATTTCGGGAATGTTCATTTTAATTTTGCTGTTTTTCACATTGTGATTCAGCAAATTTGAGACAACTGTTGACTGTTCAAAAATCTCCTTCATCATAAATGTTTCAAAAAGACCTTTATCAATTTTGACCTCTTCAGCATTGCGAGTAATTATGGGTTTTGAAATTTCAGCACCTTCTTTATTGAAGAAAGTGACGCTAGTGCTTGTAAGAATTGCGTATTCGTGGTCGCCTAATACTGAAAATTTGTTTGTTTGATGCGAAATCGCGTTGAAATCGCTTGCAATTGCGTTGCCGTTTTCCATGAATCCAATAACCATTGGTGAACCTGATGAGCGAAAAACATAAAGATTTTCGTCCTCATTAATAATAAACGCAACGGCATATTTTCCCTGAAGCTTGGAAAATGCACTTAAAATTGCCACTTGCGATGTATTATTTTTAAGTTCACGATTCAAAAAATGAGCAATAACCTCAGTATCAGTCGCACTTTTGAATTCGTATCCTTCTGCAATAAGCTGACTTTTTATTTCTTGATAGTTTTCAATAATTCCATTGTGAACAAGGAAAATGTTTTCTGAATAATGCGGGTGTGCGTTTTCTGAAGTTGGCTTTCCGTGTGTTGCCCAGCGCGTGTGACCAATGGCCATTGAAGCATTGGAAGTTGAGTGTTGCAATGAAGTTTGGCAAATTTTTTCAAGGTCGGAAACTCTGCCTGCTGTTTTTTTCACGGAAATTTTACCATTTTCAGTGAATGCAACACCTGCGGAATCGTAACCTCTATATTCAAGAAAGTGTAACGATTTTAATGATAATTCAAGGGCATTGCTACCTTTTAAGTTGAAACCGACAACTCCACACATTTTTCTTTATTTAAAAACTATTTTTAATTGTGTGAAATATTTTTCTTAAGTCAAGAAAATTCATTATTGAGAAAAAACTTGACAACTAAAATTTGTGGTTGGTTTTTTTATGTATATTTAATACATAAATTTATGTCTATTTTAAAAATTGCTGCCGTTTGCACACTTTTAACATCGGTTTCCTTTGCCGGGGATTACCACGGTCACGATGGTAAAAACAAAGGCGAAATGAAAGCGGCCTTTGATGCTGCCGATAAAGAAAAAAATGGTTCACTAACTTTGGGTGAATTCAAAGAGTTTCATTCTGAAATGAATAAAAAACGCGAAGCAAATAAACCTTCTGAAGAAGAAATGTTTAAAGAAATTGACACAGATAGCAGTGGCACAATTACAAAAGAAGAAATGAAAAATCACCGCAAGGAAAACAAAAAAGACGGTGAAAAAGATGAAAAAAAAATTAAGTAAGACTCATCAACACCCCTTAAATTTTAAGGGGTTTCTTCTTAACATCCTACTCCGTAAAGGCACCGTACCTTGCCGATGACACCAATTTCGCAAATTTTGCAATTGCTCCACTTGTAATTTCTGGTTCCCTTGGTTTAAAATTCGCACGGCGAATGCCCTCTTCCTCTTTTGAAATTGCAACGGAAAGTTCACCAGTCTCTGCGTTAATTGTAATAATATCCCCATCTTTTAAAAGACCAATCATTCCGCCAACATAGGCTTCCGGGGAAATGTGTCCAACGCAAAGTCCGCGAGTTCCACCAGAAAACCTTCCATCTGTTATTAATGCAACTCCTTCAACGCCTTGTCCGTAAAGAGCTGCTGTTGTTGAAAGCATTTCTCGCATTCCCGGGCCGCCTTTTGGTCCTTCATAGCGAATAACGATTACATCTCCAACTTTATGTTTTCGTTCTTTCACGAACTCAAATGCGTCTTCTTCGCAGTCGAAAACTTTTGCAGGTCCTGTATGGATAATCGTTTTGCAACCCGCAATTTTTACAATTCCACCGTCCGGTGCTAAATTCCCCTGAAGGGTAACAACTCCGCCTGTTGGATAAATCGGTTTTTGGACAGAATAAATAACATCTTGCTTTTCAGGAAGCGTAACATTGAAGACTTCTTCCCCAAGTTTTTTCCCTGTTAAAGTACCACATTCACCATCGATAAATCCACCGTTTATGAGTTCTTTAATCGCAATTTTTACACCGCCAATGTTGTATAAATCATTAGCAACATACTTTCCGCCGGGCTTGAGGTCTCCAATCAGTGGTGTTTTTTTGAAAATTTCGCCGACGGCAAAAAGGTCAAAATCAATTCCGCATTCGCGTGCCATTGCGGGTAAATGTAATGCCGCATTTGTTGAACCACCCGTTGCGGCAACAATTGCCGCCGCATTTTGGAAAGATTTAAGCGTGATAAAATCGCGTGGTTTGATATCCCTTTCAACGGCTTTCATTAAAATTTCACCTGCTTTCAAAAGGTTTTTGTCGCGAACATCGTAAAGTATTGAAGGTGGCATACAAAAATCAATCGGTGAAAGACCAATAGTTTCAGCAACGCAGGCCATTGTGTTTGCGGTGAATTGTCCTCCGCATGAACCTTCTCCCGGGCAGGCAACTTTTTCAAGTTCCGTCAACTCTTCAAGGGAAATCTTCCCCGCTTCATACTTTCCAACTGCTTCAAAAACATCAACAACCGTAACATCCCTTCCCTGAAAACGCCCAGGCATAATTGAACCGCCGTAAATAAACAGCGATGGAAGATTTAACCGAAGCATTGCCATCATAATTCCGGGTTCAGATTTATCGCATCCGGCAAGTCCCAAAAGTGCGTCGTAGCAGTGTCCTCGCATTGTAAGTTCAACTGAATCGGCAATTATTTCACGCGAAACAAGAGATGATTTCATTCCAGAATGCCCCATCGCGATGCCATCTGTGACTGTAATCGTGCAAAATTCACGGGGAGTTCCTCCGTTTGCAAAAATCCCTTTTTTAGAAACTTCCGCCTGCCTTTTTAAACCAATGTTACAAGGTGCAGTTTCATTCCAAGAAGAAACGACTCCAATAAATGGTTGAGCAATTTGGGCTTCAGTTAAGCCCATTGCGTAATAATATGAACGGTGAGGTGCTGATTTCACCCCTTTTTTTACTGTATCTGATTTCATTTTTTTGGTGTATTAGTTGTTTGGTTTGATGGCAGAACTATCCACTGTATTGTTTGGTTTGATGGCAGAACTATCCCCTGTAATATCACCAGTATCATTGTTGATATTCCAAATTGTATATTTGCTTGTACCATCAGAGTTGTTTTTCTTCGTATATGTTGTAAAGTTTGATAAAGAATTTTTCCTGTGTGTTGAAATAAAAATTTGCACTCCTTTTTCTGCAATTTTCACCAAATTTTCCACAAATTTTGGAATACTATCTTCGTCAAGTCCGCTGTCGAATTCATCAAGAAGGATAATTTGAGGTGTTGGATTCGAACGCATAATTAACCACAAAACGAATGCCGTTCTTTCGCCAGTTGAAATATTTGCAAACTCAATTAATGTTTTCGGCTTGTTTTCACGATAGAACCTTAATCTTCCAGAGTTTCTTGTCCAATCTTGAATTCTAATTTTAAGACCAAGATCGGCAAAAAACTTGTTACACTCAACGGCAACATCCTCTATCACATCACGCAGTTCGAGTAAAGTTTTGTAGTCATCATAAAAGTTTTGATAATGCGGAGTTCGAAGACGATCTGCAAAGCAATCATCATCAAGAAACGATGCGTCAACAATGTGTTTGTAATCACCTAAATCTTGTTTTACAACAAACTGTGTAATATTATGCGATATATTGCGAATGACATATTCTTTATGGTGCGTGTTGAATATGTGCTGTAAAAGACTTGTTTTACCACCGCCATTTACCGATGTAATAATATTCAAACCCTTGCTAATATTTCTCCATGTTTGATCTGTTAGTGCAAAATGCCCTTTTATTGTTAATTCCGATAAAAAACTTTTCTCGTTCATAGGTGCTTTATGAGTTGTCCGTAAGGCAATATACAAAGAATTTTAATTTTCAAGCACAAATATTGACCTAAGCACCCCCCTCCATCGCCAGAATCTCCTGTAATTTACCGGAGGAATTTGCCGCGTTTAGATCATCAAAACCACCGATGTGAGTGTTGCCGATAAAAATTTGCGGAACGGTTTTTCTTCCGTTTGATTTTGCAAAACATTCATCGCGAAGAGTTTCATCGTTCGTTATGTCGATTTCCGTGAATTCAAGTTTTTTTGCTGTTAAAAGGTTTTTCGCACGAACGCAATACGGGCAGTAGTCTTTGGAATATACGATGATTTTGCTTGTCATTTTTGGAGTTTTAATTATGCAAAAATGATTCTTGCGGAAAAATATTTTGCAAGAAAAAAACTTGCCAGACAAATATAAAATATGGTGTTCGTGTGAAATGAATCATTACAATGAGCAATGCAAAAACCAGAAAAGACCAAGTCTGATGCTATAATATATTATATTATAGCCACCATAGCGTGTGTTTGGATATTTAATACTTGCAGCGTTAGTGATGATGAACAAAAAATTGACAACAAGCAAACAATTGAGCAAAAAATTGAACGCCAATTCAGTGCGTGGAATGGTTATCACAGAGGGCTTGTTAGACTTACGGAGGAAAATCTTAGAGACCCCGACAGTTTTCAACACATTAAAACGGGTTATATAAAAAATTCAAAAGATGGAGTTTTTGATGGCACAATTACGGTTGTAATGGAATATAGAGCAAAAAATGGTTTTGGTGGCTATGCAATTGGCAACATTGCTGCGGTTTATGATGTTGAGGGTAATCTTGTGAAAGTTATTGGGACATATTAGAACTCCCAAATATATGTTGCATTTTTTCATAAAAAAAATCCTTGACAAAATTACACGGTTATTATTTGAACTAAAAAATTAATGCAATTTTATGGCATACACATCAGGCGTAGTTGAAAGATTCAAAACCTCAACAGAACTTACAAACAAAGATGTTGGCTCCCTTGATAAAACCGACCCAAATGTTGGCACGGGCGTTGTTGGCGCTCCGTCTTGTGGCGATGTTATGAAATTTCAAATTAAAGTCTCGCCGGAGGGCAAAATTATCGAAGCAAAATTCAAAACCTTTGGCTGCGGTTCGGCAATTGCCTCTTCCGCACTGGCTGTTGAATGGGTGAAAGGCAAAACTTTGGAAGAAGCTTTGACAATCAAAAACTCGGATATTGTGGAACATTTATCCCTACCACCTGTGAAAATTCACTGTTCGGTGCTTGCCGAAGGTGCAATTAAAGCGGCAATTAGCGACTACAAAAACAAGCAAAATGGCGGCATTAATGTCCAAAATCTTGATGCCTCCGCAACACAATCCTACAAAGAACGTAAAATGTCCGATGGTGAACTCGCAGAAAATTCGTCGGACGAATAATTTCACAAATTATGCACTTTTTGCTTCAAAAGCTTGAAGAAGTTAAGGAAAAAAGTCTTTTTCGTGAAGCAAAAATCAAGCAAAAGCTGAAATACGACTATTCATCAAACGATTACCTCTCTCTATCAAATTCAATTCGTGCAAGGTTTTGGCTATTTTATGCGGTAACTTTTCACGGAAAATCTGCCTGTGCATCAAAATACCTTGGAGGGTACTCAAAAATTCATCAAAAACTTGAAAACACGGTTGCAAAGCATTATAATTGCGAAAAATCTCTGATTTTTGGGTCAGGATATCTTGCCTCAATTGGAATTTTACAAGGAATTTGTGATGCAAACACCATAATTTTTGCAGATCGCAACATTCACGCTTCTTGGATTGATGGAATTATGGCAACAAAAGCCAAATTAGTTCGATTCGAACATAATGATATTGAAAATCTAAAAGTTAAACTTCAAGAGTGTTCGCTTCAAAAGCAAAACTTTAGAAGCATTATACTAACTGAAACTGTTTTTTCGATGGACGGCACAGTGATAAATCTGCAAGAATATATTGATATTGCAAGGGAATTTTCCTCATTTTTAATAACAGACAACGCACACGGTCTTGGTGTTCTACATAATGATAGTGATTATCATTTGCATATTAATATGGGAACTTTTTCAAAATCTTGTGCCGGATTTGGCGGATATGTTGCCGGCAATCAAACTGTTATCGATGCAATCGCGAATTTTGGCAGAACGCAAATCTATTCAACGGCACTTCCAGAATATTTACTGACATACAACCTTTTGGCATTCAAATTTGCGTGTAAAAACACGGGAATGATGTTAAAAAAAGCAGAAAAAATCGCAGAAAAACTTGGTTTTGAGTACAAAAATTCTGCAATATTGGTAAAAAAGTTTGAATCAATTTATGAGGCAGAAAAATTTAACGATGGATTAAAAAATCTTGGAATTTTAGCATTTGTGGTTCGACCGCCAACCGTCAAAAAACCAATTATTCGCCTTTGTGTTCGACTGTAGACTATTCTTTTTCTTTCAAAACTTCGGAAATTGATGCTTTAAGAACAACAATATCAACGCCTTTTGAAATATTAAGCGAAACAACGCCTTTTTCGTTATCAATTTCTGAAATTATTCCAAAAATACCAGAAAGAGTAACAACCTTGTTGCCAATTTGAAGAGATTCACGCATTTTTTGCTCAGTTTTGATTTTTTTTGACTGAGGGCGAATGATTAGAAAGTAAAAAATTACAAAAATTACCACAATTGGCAACATTCCAATAATCGGATTCGAAGTTTGAGCCGTTGCATCGGCAGCGTTTGCAGTAGAAAAAAACATTTTTCGTAAAAAATAATAAGCAATTATTAACCGCGAAGTTGAAATGTCAAGAAATTTATAGCATTTTTTGTAAAAAACGAGTTTTCAATGCTGTTGGAATTGCTTGCGAAATGGCGATTGCTCCACTTGTAATAATGTTTGCGATTTTATTTTTCGAAACGAACTTGCCTCCAAAAATGTGTGAAGCGATGCCAATTTTGATGTGATTCGTGGCGTTTTCAATTGCAATTTTTCCCAAATTTTGGTTAATTTTCACGCCAAGTTTTTGCATTTTTTCTATATGTAAACAAAGTTTTGCGATATCCTTAAGGGACATATTAAACCCCTGCCCCAAAACCGGATGAATTGCGTGAAAAGAATCGCCAATAAAAAAAGTACTGTCAATTGCTTGTGTTTTCATAAATTTCATCGCAAGTGGATAGCGGCAAATTTTCGTAGTAATACTGGTGATTTTCCCAGTGTGGCGGGCTCTTTTTGCTTTTTCCTGTAAAAATTCCAGAAGATTTTCTTCCGTGATTCTTTCTGCAATTTCACTTCTCACGCTTAAAATTACCGAAGATTTCTTTTCCTCAAATTTTGGCAAAATAGCAATTACGCAAGCCTCATCAAAGGCTTCAATTGCGATATTTTTGTGTGGAAATTCATGCGAAATATCAAAAACAAATGCGGTTTGGTCGTATTCAATTTGCCTTTGTGAAAGCCCAAGAAGCTTGTGCACACTTGAATTTGCACCGGATGCACAAATTGCAAGATCAAATTCAATGCCGTTAATTTTCACGCCGTCTTTACTGTTTTCAAGCGTTTCAACTTTGGTGTTTTCAAGAATTTTCACGCCAGTTTTTAATATATAGCTTATTAAGTTAAACTTTAGAAGTGAATTATCAACAACAAAGCCCATATTTTCCTCACTTCCGCCAAGTTCTGAAACAAATTTGCTGTTGTTTTTGAAGGAATAAATGTATTCAATAACACCGGAATTTTCTTTGATTTCCTGTGAAATTTCGGGAAAAAATTCGAGCGATTTATGCGAAATAAACGATGTTCTTGTGTCATTTTCGTAATTTGCACCAAAGGTCTTTTCTTCAAAAAGTGTCACTTCTACCCCAATTTTCGAAAGCCCAAATGCTAATGCAAGACCATTCAACCCCGAACCAATTATTGCAACTTTTTGCATAAATCAAAATACAATTTTTATAAATTTACAACAATTGCTTTGAATGTCAAGCTCTGAATTTTTATTTCTTGACATTGGCGTTTCAAACACAGAACTTTTGAAGGATAACTATTACTACATAATATGGCAATAAATACATTCGTGATTAACGATGTTATTGTTTCAACAGTTGAACTTGATGCAAATAAAACACTTTTTGTTCAAGGGACGACCTC
>Ga0214919_10010730_pt1 | contig 11543 bp, 12 predicted proteins | sample LL1503_MetaG_FD_177994 | JGI IMG/M metagenome (GOLD analysis project Ga0214919, IMG submission 177994) | Freshwater microbial communities from Lake Lanier, Atlanta, Georgia, United States - LL-1503 | ecosystem: Environmental > Aquatic > Freshwater > Lake | place: USA: Georgia | collected...
TATCCGCCGGAGCGGAGTTTGTGGTGATGATTTGCGGCGACATCATGACCATGCCGGGGCTGCCCAAAGAGCCTGCGTCGATGCGCATTGACATCGACGATGACGGGAAAATTTCGGGATTGTTCTAGGCCGCGCGCGAACGGGCCAGAGCCGCGCCCTGGGCCAGGGCGCGGAGTTTGCCTTCCGCCACGGCCCGGCTCATGGGCGCCAAGCCGCAGTTGGTGCATGGGAATAGCCGGTCTTTGGCCACGAATTGCAGGGCGCGGCCGATCGTGTCGGCGATTTCCTGCGGCGTCTCAATGGTCTCGCTGGCCACATCGATCACGCCCACCATCACATCTTTGCCTTTGAGCAAAGCGATCAAATCCATGGGTACGCGGGAATGGAAGCATTCCAGGCTGACTTGCTGGATGCTGCTTTTGGCCAGGGCGGGAAACACTTTTTCGTACTGACGCCATTCCTGGCCGAGTGATGTTTTCCAGTCGTTATTGGCTTGGATGCCATAACCGTAGCAAATGTGGACAGCCGTGGTGCAGGTCAGGCCGAGCGCGGCGCGCTCCAGTGCTTGCACCCCCCAGTCAGCGGCGTCTTCGCCGTAGACATTGAAGGCCGGTTCGTCAAATTGAATGATGTCCACGCCATCGGCCTGCAGGGCCAGCGCCTCTTGATTCAGCAGGGCTGCAAAAGCCATGGCCATCTTCACGCGCCCGGCTTTGTCGCCGCCATAAAAGCTGTCGGCCACGGTATCCACGATCGTCATCGGGCCGGGCAGGGTGAATTTGATTTTTTTATGGGTGTGGGCGCGCAGCAATAGCGCCTCCATCGCGTGGACCCGGCCTTTGAGCGTGAGCGGCCCTACCACCTGCGGCACCATCGCGTCGTAGCGGTTATCGCGTATGCCCATCTTGACCTTGTGCTCAAAGTCAATGCCGCCGACTTGCTCCAAAAACCCGTGCACAAAGTGTTGCCGTGCCTGCTCGCCGTCGCCAATGATGTCCAACCCGGCGTCTTCCTGCATCTTGATCCACAGCAGGGTGGCGTCCGCCTTGGCTTGCAGCAACGCGTCGCCGCTGGCCTTCCACTGCGGCCAAAGCTTTTGGGTTTCGGCTAACCATTCGGGCTTGGGCAGACTGCCCGCGATACAGGTGGAAAACAAGGGCATGGACAACTCCGTAGTGAGCCGCGCAAAAGGGCGCGGGGCCATGCTAACGGGTTTTGGGCGCGCTCAGGCTGCGGCAATGCGCAGTGCCGCCTGCAGCCCCATGAAGCCGCCGACCAGGATCATCAGACCGCCCGATAAATAAGGTGCGCGGCGCGCCCAGTCGCCCAGCTTCGATCCGTGGCGCCCTGCGTGTGCCATGCCCCAGGCCGCTGCAACGCCTACGGTGACCATGGACAGCGCCAACCCGAAGCTGAAAGAGGCCACCATGACCGCGCCCAGCGAGAACTGCTTGAGATTCAGGCAGATCAGCAAAATGGTCACCGAGGCCGGGCAGGGCACCAGCCCGCCGGTGACGCCGAATAGCGCGATTTGTACATTGGTGATCGGTTGGCCCTGGAAATTTTGGGCGATGTCTTTGGCGTGTGCGCGCTCATGGGCGTCCTGGTATTCGGCCGGGCTGGCACCGTGCTGGTGCGCGTGCCCGTGCCCGTGAGCGCCGTGGGCAAACGCCTGGGCCGCACGGTGGTCTACACGGGTTCGGTGCAGCATCCACAGCCCCACACCAACCACGATCAGGGAGGAAACCAGCAGCAAATAGGGCTCTGCCTGCTCTGCCAGTACGGCATTTCCAAAGGTGAGGGCCAGGCCCGCGATCAGCCACACGACGATCGAATGCGACAAGGCGGCGCACACGCCCAGCAGGGCCGCTTGGCCTGGCGTTCCTTTGATGGCGACGATGAATGCGGCCATCAAGGTCTTGGAATGCCCCGGCTCCAGCCCGTGCAAAGCGCCGATCAAAATGGCTGTGGGAATAAACAGCCACAAGTTGGTCGATCCTTGTTGGATCAGTTCGGCGATGGGCGGCATGGTGCGTCGGGGTTTTCGTGTCGCGGCCAGTGCGCTGACAACTTCCGGCTGCATCATACGCAGACCTCGGGCGCGAGAAATAGCCCCCAAATCAACCATGTTTCTGCAAACGTTCATGAAGGATTAGAATTTGCCCAGCTTTACGGCTAACCAACCTTAGTTCTCAATCCAACGGAGTTCATCCCCCATGAAAAAAAATCTGATCGCTATCGCAGCGCTGACCCTGTCAGCCGGATTCTCGATGGCCCAAACCGTGGTCACCATCGCCCACGTCGGCCCCACCAGCGGCGGCATTGCCCACCTGGGTAAAGACAACGAAAACGGCGCGATCATGGCCGTTGAAGAGTTGAACGCTGCAGGCGTGACCATCGGTGGCAAGAAAGTCACCCTCAAGCTGATGACCGAAGACGACGCAGCCGATCCCAAGCAAGGCACCGCAGTGGCCCAAAAGCTGGTTGACGCGAATGTCTCCGGCGTGATCGGACACCTGAATTCCGGTACGTCGATCCCCGCTTCCAAAATCTACAGCGACGCTGGCATCCCCCAGATTTCGCCATCCGCTACCAACCCCAAGTACACCCGCCAAGGTTTCAAGACCACCTTCCGCGTGGTGGCTGATGACACCCAACTCGGTGGCACGCTGGGCAAGTACGCTGTCAATACCCTCAAGGGCAAGTCCATTGCGGTGATCGATGACCGTACCGCCTACGGCCAAGGTGTGGCAGAAGAGTTCAGCAAAGCGGTGAAAGCCGCTGGCGGCAACATCGTGGCCCAAGAGTTCACCACCGACAAAGCGACTGACTTCAACGCCATCCTGACCACCATCAAGGGCAAGAAGCCTGACGTCGTGTTCTTCGGCGGCATGGACGCTGTCGCAGGCCCGATGCTGCGCCAGATGAAATCGCTCGGCATTAATGCCAAGTTCATGGGCGGCGACGGCATCTGCTCGGCAGAGTTGGTCAAGCTCGCGGGTGACGCTGTGTCCGACGACCAAGTCTTCTGTGCTGAAGCCGGCGGTGTTGAAAAGGGCAGCAAATTTGAAGCCGCCAAGGCCGATTTCGAGAAGAAATTCAAAGCCAAGTTCGGCGTAGAAGTGCAGGTGTACGCACCCTATGTGTACGACAGCGTGCGCATCATGGTTGCTGCCATGGTCAAGGCCGGTTCTTCCGACCCTGCCAAGTACCTGCCTGCTTTGGCTGCGACCAAAGACTTCCAGGGCGTGACCGGCGCGATCTCCTTTGACAACAAAGGCGACGTGCTCAATGGCGCTTTGACCATGCAAACCATCAAAGGCGGTAAGCTACAAGTTCTGTCTGTGATCCGCTAATCACGCGAAACCTTCACTGAAAAACGCGCCGTAACCCGGCGCGTTTTTTTTTTCGTCCTCAATTTGGGGGGTTCACTGCGGCGGTTCGACCTTGTCGCGAAGCGCGGCTTCGCGCTTGCGCTTCTCTTGCTTCAAGTCGTGAAACTGGTGAATAGCGAATACGAACACCAAAAGAAACACGCCGAGTTCAATCCAGATTCCCATGGTGCTTTTCCCTCTTACGGTTTCACAAAACGCAACGTGAAGCGGTCGCTTTCGCCGATGGCACGGTATTTATCGCGGTCTTTGTCCTTGAGCCGGTAGGTCGGTGGCAAGGTCCATACGCCCTCGGGGTGGTCTTTGGTATCCAGCGGGTTGGCGTTGACTTCGGAGCGTCCATCCAAGAGGAAACCGGCCTGTTCAATCAGTTGGATCGCCAGGTCTTCGCGCACATAGCCGTTGGCCATCTGCTCGGCTTGGGTCTGGTCGGTGCGGCCCCGGTGGTCGACGATGCCCAGCACGCCGCCGGGTTTGAGCGCTTGATGAAAGGCCCGCAAGGATTCCTGCAGTTCGCCCTGGTCCATCCAGTTGTGCAGATTGCGAAAACTGATCACGAAGTCGGCGCTGCCCGGTGGCGCAATCGGGTGGCGATCGGCCCGAAATTCGGTGACAAGCACTTTGCCGTAAAGCGCCGGTTCGGCTTTCAGGCGTTGCAAAAATTTCTGGTGATCGGGCAGGTACTGCGGTAGCGATTCATCGCGGTTGGCGGCGATGTATTGGCCTTTTTGCTGCAACCACGGGGCCAGAATCTCCATGTAATAGCCACCGCTTCCCGGCAGGATTTCGACCACCGTACTATCCGGGCGCACGCCGAAAAAAGCCAAGGTGTGTGCCGGATGGCGGTGGCTATCGCGCGCCACATTACCCGGCGAGCGGTGCGTGGCAGACAGCATGGGGGCGAAGTCTTCGGGCACAGTCTGGGCCGATACCAGACCGGACAGTAATGAGAACAGGGCGATAAGCCAGAGGGCGGTGCGTGAGATGGTTTGCATGGAAGGCCTTGTGAAATCGCCAAGCTGGCGATGTAGTGCGTGCATCGTAAAGCAGTCGGACACAGCGTACGCTCCGGCAAGGCGGGGCGGTACACTGCCCCGAGCTCACTGCTAGATTCCGCCAAGTACCCATTCCATGCCCGACAACCACAACCCCGCACGGGGTATTTTGTTTTTGTGCGTGGGCGTGTTTGTGTTCTCAGCGCAGGACGCCATCATCAAACGGGTCAGCGGCGGCTATCCGCTGACCGAGGTGGTCTTCATCCGCTCCTGCGTGGCGGGTCCGATTTTGTTGTACCTGGTGCAGCGCGAAAGCGGCTGGCGCTCCATTTTTGCCACGCAACTGGGCACGCTGACTTTGCGCGCCATCATCATGTTTGGCGCGTACACCGCCTACTACATGGCTTTTCCCGCTTTGCCGCTGGCCGACGCCGTAGCGCTGTATTTCACAGTGCCGCTGTTTGTGACCGCGCTGGCTGCGCCTTTGCTGGGCGAGCACACGCCTTGGAAGGTCTGGGCTGCCGTGCTGCTCGGTTTTGGCGGCGTGATGGTGATGTTGCAACCGGGCAGCGGTTTGTTCGAGCCCGCCGCATTGCTGTCGCTGGCTGCGGCCGCGCTCTACGGCCTGGCCATGCTGATGGCGCGCAAATTCGGCGATACCTTGTCGGCGGCGGTGATGGCCTTCTACCAAAACGCCTTCTTCTTCATCGGGGCTGGTTTGGTGGCGCTGGTCTTGCACCAATTGGGCGTGGTCGAGGCGGCGCATCCCAGCGTGGAATTTTTGGTCCGGCCCTGGGTCACGCCCACTTTCACCGATGGCTTGCTCATTGCAACGTGCGGGGTGGTGGCATCGGCGGGCATGCTGTTTTTGACCAATGCTTACCGCGTAGCGCGTGCCAGCACGGTCACTGCCTTTGAATACACCGGGATTTTGTGGGCGCCGTTATGGGGTTTTTTGTTCTTTTCCGAGGTGCCACGGGCGACCACAGTGGCGGGTGCCGCCATCATCATCGTGGCCGGGTTACTGGCTTTGCGTCTGGCCCGGCGGGACGCTTGAGCGGCTTGGCGGGTGGGCGGTTAGCGCCCGTCTCTTATGATGGGTCTGTGCAGCGCAGCCATGCGTTGCCACAAGGCTTTGATTTTCTGGAGAACCATGAACCATTTGTGTCCCGAAGGCGTTCGCGCCTGCGCCCGTATGCTGGGCCATTCCGGTCCTGCGTTGACCGGTGGGGGCTTGCCATGGCAATAGGCTACAAAACCATGCCGCCCCAGCCGCCCGATTACGGGACTGGCCCGGCTGTGCTGGAGTTTGGCGTGGACTGGTGCAGCCACTGCCGGGGCGCGCAAGAGGCGATTGGCCAGGTTCTGGGCGGGGTCGCAGGGCTGGCGCACTACCGCATCGAGGATGGCCCTGGACGGCCGCTGGGGCGGGCCTTCAAAATCAAGCGCTGGCCGACGTTGGTTTTTCTGCATGACGGGCGCGAAGTGGAGCGCTTGGTGCGACCGGCCGGTGCGGACCCGATCCGCGAAGCACTGGACAAGGCGCTGCATCCACCCGCTGCCGACAAGGTCGCCGTCAACAGCTGATTGCCGGAGCAGGGCCATGCGCGAAGCCCACCACGTTTATGTGGTCGAGCTGGACGCCGAAGTCCTGCTACAGCCGCGTTTTCGCAAGAGTAACCCAGGGTATGTCGACGGCATGCCCTGCGTGTATGTGGGCATGACCGGGCTGGACCCGGATGTGCGGTTTGACAAGCACAAGGCCGGCATACAGGCCAACCGCTACGTGCAGCGTTACGGATTGCACTTGCGTCCAGACCTCTACGCGCACCTCAACCCCATGCCCTATGGCGACGCGCAGTACATGGAGGTGGACCTGGCGATCCGCTTGCGCCAGGAAGGTTACGGGGTCTGGCAGGCCTGAGGCCCACCGCGCTGGTGCGCTATTTGGTGCCGAAAATCCGGTCGCCCGCGTCGCCCAGGCCCGGCATGATGTAGCCGTGGTCATTGAGCTCGCGGTCAATCGCGGCGGTGTAGATGTGCACGTCCGGGTGGGCGCCGCGCATGCAGGCAATCCCCTCGGGGCAGGTCAGCAGGCACATGAACTTGATGGACCGTGGGTGGGTTTTTTTGATGCGGGTGATCGCCGCCACCGCCGAGTTGCCGGTTGCCAGCATGGGGTCGACCACGATGGCTTCGCGCTCTTCCATGTTTTGCGGCACCTTGAAAAAATACTCAACCGGTTGCAGCGTGTTGGGGTCTCGGTACATGCCGATATGGCCGACCCGCGCACCGGGCACCACCTGCAACATGCCATCCAAAATGCCGGTACCAGCGCGCAAGATGCTGATCAGCGCCAGCTTCTTGCCATCGATGGTGGGCGCGCGCATGGCCTCCATGGGCGTCTCAATATCGATGTAGGTCACTTCCATGTCCCGGGTGACCTCATAGGTCATCAGCATGGACAGCTCGTTGAGCAAACGCCGGAAGCTGCTGGTGCTGGCGTCCTTGCGCCGCATCAAGGTCAGCTTGTGCTGGACCAGCGGGTGGGTGATGTGGTGGACAAACGGGTCGGCGTTCATGGGCTACTCGCAAATGGGGTGGTGAGCCCCATTATCCCCAAGGTTCCCTAGAGTTCGCGCCAGGACCGTCCCGATTCTTTGAGCAAATTGTCGGCCTCAGTCGGGCCATCCGATCCGGCCGCGTAGTGCGCCAAGGGAGCCTTGCCGCCAGCCCAGTACTGCTGCACCGGCTGCACGATGCGCCAGCCGGCCATCACGCTGTCAGAGCGCTGGAACAAGGTGGCGTCGCCGATCATGCAGTCGTAAATCAGGGTCTCATACCCCGTGCTCGGTGCGTTCTGGAAGTAATCCTTGTAGTGGAAGTCCATGTGCACCTGGCCGATGGCGATCTTGGGGCCGGGGATTTTTGCGCCGAAGGAGAGCATCGCGCCTTCGTCAGGCTGCAGCTTGATGACCAGCGCATTGGGCGTGAGCGCGTCGGTGGCGGTATTGCGAAACAGCGAGAGCGGCGGGCGCTTGAACTGGATCACGATCTCGCTTTGGCGTTTGGTCATGGACTTGCCGGTACGCAGGTAAAACGGCACGCCGGCCCAGCGCCAGTTGTCCACGCCGAGTTTGAGGGCTACATAGGTTTCGGTGCTGCTGCCGCTGGCCACGCCGTCTTCGCTGGCGTAGGCCTTGAGCGCTTTGCCCTCGCGCGCACCGGCGGCGTACTGGCCGCGCACGCTGTCGGTTACCGGGTTGACCGCGTGCACCGAATCCAGCACCTTGGTTTTTTCGTTGCGCACCGCGTCCGCGTCAAATGAGGCGGGTGACTCCATGGCGGTGAGCGCCAGCAACTGGAACACATGGTTGGGCACCATGTCGCGCATGGCCCCGGTGGTTTCATAAAAGGCCGCACGGGCTTCCACGCCCACGGTCTCGGCCACGGTGATTTGCACATGGTCGATGTGGTCGCGGTTCCACAGCGGCTCAAAAATGCCGTTGGCAAAGCGCATGAGCATGATGTTTTGCACGGTTTCCTTGCCCAGGAAATGGTCCATGCGGTAAATCTGCGACTCCGACAGGCTGTTGCGCAACTGGGCGTTGAGCGCCTGCGCCGACGGCAGGTCGTGGCCAAAGGGCTTTTCCACCACCACGCGGCGCCAGTAATCGGGCGTTTCCGTGACCAATCCGGCGGCACCGAGCTGGTCGGTGATGGGGCCGAAAAACCGCGAACCCACCGCCAGATAAAACATGACGCTGTCGCCCACGTTGTGGCTGCCCTTGAGCTGGGTCAGCCGCGCTCCCAGCGCCTGGTAGGCCGCAGGGGACGAGAAGTCGGCTTGCATGTAGACGATGCTGGAGAGCAGGCGCTGCAGGCTGGGCTCGTCAATCGCCTGGCTGTAGTGCTTGTCAGCGGCAAAGGCGCGGATGGCGGCCTCCACATGGTCGCGGTACTGCGCGTCGGTTTGCTCAATCCGGTCCAGGCCGACCAGCGCGAATGGCGCGGGCAGCAGGCCGGTGCGCGCCAGGTTGTAGAGCGCGGGCATCAGCAGGCGTTTGGTCAGGTCACCACCGGCACCAAAGATGACCATGGAGGAGGAGGGCGCTTGTTCGCCGTGCGGCGTGGGGGCGTGTTGAATGTCTTGGGCCACAGCGTGTCCTTCGGGTTAGGGGGTGGAGGGATCGCGGGGCGCGGCTTACTTCTTGCCGCCTTCCTGGTGTCCGCCGAATTGCTTGCGCATGGCCGACAGCAGTTTTTCGGCAAAGGTGTGCTCTTGGCGGGACCGGAAGCGGGTGTACAGCGCAGCGGTCAGCACGTCGGCCGGGACCGCTTCTTCAATCGCTGCCTGAATCGTCCAGCGGCCTTCGCCCGAGTCATCCACATAACCCGAGTAGGTGGCAAGCTCGGGGTCCTCGGCCAGGGAGATGGCCGACAAATCCAGCAACCAGGACGAGACCACGCTGCCACGGCGCCAGAGTTCGGTGATATCGGCCAGGTCGAGCTTGTAGCGGCGCTCGGCGGGAATCGATTCCTGTGCCACGCCTTTGAGAATGTCCAGGCCCTCGGCGTAGGCCTGCATCAGGCCGTATTCAATGCCGTTGTGCACCATCTTCACAAAGTGGCCGGAGCCGGCCGGGCCGGTGTACAGGTAGCCCTCTTCGGCTGTGGAGTGGCGGTTTTCGCGGCCACGGGTTTTTTCAATCGTTCCCACGCCGGGTGCCAGGGTTTTGAAGATCGGGTCCAAGTGGTCGAACGCCGCCTTGTCGCCGCCAATCATCATGCAGTAGCCGCGCTCCAGGCCCCAGACGCCGCCGCTGGTGCCGACGTCGATGTAGCGGATGCCCTTGGCCGCCATGGTCTGGGCGCGGCGCACGTCGTCCTGGTAATTGGAGTTGCCGCCGTCGATGATGGTGTCGCCGGCTTCCAACAACTCGCCCAGTTGGGTGACTGTGGCTTCTGTGATCGCGCCCGCAGGCAGCATGACCCAGATCGCGCGGGGCTTGGGCATTTGGCTGACCATATGCGCCATGTCGCGGCTGCCGGTGGCGCCCTCGGCTGCGAGTTGCTCCACGCTTTTGGCATTGGTGTCATACACCACGCACTGGTGGCCGCCGCGCATCAAACGCCGCACGATGTTTCCGCCCATGCGGCCCAATCCGATCATTCCGAGTTGCATTGTTATTCCTTCGGTAGTTTTCCAACGAAGGGGGCAATATAAGGGCATATGCCGCGGGCGGCCTGTAAGCCGCTTGTCAGGCCGCGCGCCGAGCCCGTGAAGTCGGGGCCAAACGCGCCGACTTTAGAGGGAAACCTAGGGTTTCGCCCTAGGCCTTGCGCGGGGTGGAACCACAATAATGGACGCTGGATTCGTAACCCCCCACGATGGAGAGAAGGCTCATGCAAGTTCATTTAACAGTCAACGGCAAAGACACCACGGTTGACGTGCCACCCCACACTTTATTGGTGCAGGTGCTGCGCGAGCAGCTGAAGTTGACCGGAACCCACGTGGGTTGCGACACCGCCCAGTGCGGCGCGTGCACGGTGATGAAAGACGGCCGCGCCATCAAATCCTGCAACGTGCTGGCGGCCCAGGTGGACGGTTCGGCCATCACCACCATCGAGGGTGTGGCGGCAGCCGACGGCACCATGCACCCTATGCAAGCGGCTTTCAAAGACTGCCACGGGCTGCAATGCGGCTTCTGCACGCCTGGCATGGTGATCAGCGCGATCGACCTGTGCACCAACCACCCCAAAGCCAGCGAAAGCGAAGTGCGCGCGCAGCTCGAGGGCAACCTCTGCCGCTGCACCGGCTACCAAAACATTGTCAAGGCCGTGCAGCAAGGCGCTGCTGCCATGGCTGCAGCTTAAACACCATCAAGGAGTACACACCATGGGTGCATCAGATTTTTCCAAGCTTCCCCACATCGGCGAATCCCTGCGCCGCAAAGAGGACTACCGCTTTTTGACCGGTGCGGGCAACTACGCCGATGACATCACGATGGATGCGCAAAGCTACGCCATTTTCGTGCGCAGCCCCCACGCCCACGCCACCATCAAAAGCATTGACATCAGCGCGGCAGAAAAAATGCCCGGTGTGGTCAAGATCTTTATCGGCAAGGACCTCGAAGGCAAGATGGGCGGACTGCCCTGTGGATGGTTGATCAACAACCCCGACGGCAGCCCCATGAAAGAGCCACCGCACCCCGTGCTGGCGCTGGGCAAGGCGCGCCACGTCGGTGACCAGGTTGCCATGGTGATTGCTGACAGCCTCGAGCAGGCCAAGAACGCTGCCGAGGCAGTGGTCGTGGATTACGACGTTCTGCCCGCAGTGGTCGACGTGCGTGACGCCGCCAAAGGCGCGCAGTTGCACGATGCCGCCCCGAATAACCATTGCTTCAAATGGGCCTTGGGTGACAAAGGCCAAGTGGACGCCGCGTTTGCCGCTGCCGCCCATGTGACCAAGCTGGACTTGATCAACAACCGCCTGGTCCCCAACGCCATGGAGCCGCGCGTCGCCATTGGTAACTACAGCCGCGCCACCGAAGAATATGTGCTGTATGTGTCCAACCAGAACCCGCACGTTGAGCGCCTGCTGATGACGGCTTTTGTGCTGGGCTTGCCCGAGCACAAAGTGCGCGTGATCGCACCCGACGTGGGCGGCGGTTTCGGCTCCAAGATTTACCTGTATGCCGAAGATGTGGCCTTGACCTGGGCTGCCAAACAGGTCAACCGCAGCATCAAGTGGACCTGCGAGCGTTCCGAGTCTTTCCTGACCGACGCCCATGGCCGTGACCACGTCAGCCACGCCGAAATGGCGATGGACAAAGACGGCAAGTTCCTGGCCATGCGGGTGCACACCGACGCCAACCTGGGTGCGTATTTGTCGACCTTCTCGACGGCAGTCCCCACCATCCTATACGCAACCTTGCTGGCCGGCCAATACACCTGCCCGCAAATTTATGTCGAAGTGGACACCTGGTTTACCAACACCGCACCGGTGGACGCATACCGCGGTGCCGGTCGCCCTGAGGCAACCTATCTGCTGGAGCGTCTGGTCAGCCGCTGCGGTTGGGAATTGGGCATCGCCCAAGACGAAATCCGCAAACGCAATTTCATCAACAGCTGGCCCTACCAGACACCGGTGGCA
>Ga0214919_10010733_pt1 | contig 11540 bp, 8 predicted proteins | sample LL1503_MetaG_FD_177994 | JGI IMG/M metagenome (GOLD analysis project Ga0214919, IMG submission 177994) | Freshwater microbial communities from Lake Lanier, Atlanta, Georgia, United States - LL-1503 | ecosystem: Environmental > Aquatic > Freshwater > Lake | place: USA: Georgia | collected 2015-03-15
CGCCGGTATGGGAGTTTTCTAATTCGACAGAGAAAGTACCATCCGGTTTAATGCTGTGGGTAGACGCTAAAAAATTGCCGCTGGCATCATAGACTTCCACTTTGAGTCCGTCGGGGTTGATCATCGGACCTGTTGCGATAAATCCGGTTAGAGATATAACCCCAGACGCGGTAGGTGTGGCTGTAGTGGACGAACTTGCACTGCCGCCAGACGAACCTCCTTTGCTACCACCAGCAAGGGCTAAGCCCCCAAGTCCTGCCCCTAAACCCAATAAGCTAAATGATGGTGCGGATGCAACTGCTGGAATAGTTGCGGTGCTAACCATAGAGGCCTGTGCAACGATAGTGTCCGCTTGGCTTTCAAAGGCAGTGTTTGAAAGTTTGGCGCTATCTTGTGGTTCATTCGCCGATAAGCTGGCGATGCGCACACTGTTGGAGACGGGGGCAACACTCTCTGCACTAACAGCGGCCCCTTCTTTATTAGTAGGCAGCAGGTTGTTGGTAGAAACATCTGCTGATGCGCTTTGACTCGGGTCGTTTTGAGAGCTGTCGTTCGCGTTGTCTTGTTCTTCTTGGCCCGAAAGGCGCTTTATTTTTGTGACTTGAGGCTTGGTTTGTGTTGTTTTGGAGTCAACGGCTCCATCAAACGTGCTGCCCGTGTTGGAAGCTTTGCGAGACTGAGATTTGCCTGAAAGTTTCTTAAGTTGGGTCTTAAAATTTTCGGGACTAAGGTTTGTTACGCCTGTAGGATTTGAAGGTATTGTCATATTAAATTACTCAAAGTTTGTTAATAATTAGTAATATACTACTATTTCTCTGTCATTGCACCACCAAAAGCCTTATAGACAGGTTTGATGAGGTACTTCAACACCGAGCGTCCACCCGTTTTGAGGTCGATAGTGGCTGTCATGCCCGGTTTGAGCATGGCGGCGGTGAGTTTTGGGTGCTTATTGGCGTCATCCGCATGCAAACTGACTTGCGCGCGGTAAAAGGTATTGGCTTGGCCATTGGGGCCTTGCTCGGTGAGGGTGTCAGAGCTGATGTAGCGCAAGGTTCCGTGCAATACGCCGTAAATGGAATAGTCAAACGCATCTAGCCGAATCGTGGCGGGAAGCCCCGTTTTTAACTGGCCAATATCTGCTGGATTGATGTTGACTTCAAATACCGGCTCGATCTCGGTTGGAGAAATTTGCATCAACTCGTCGCCTTGTCGCAGCACGCCACCGATAGTGGTAACGCGTTGGTATTTCACAACGCCAGCCACGGGTGCAGTGATGGTGGTGTGGTCTAAAACACTTTGGCGCTCTTCTAGTCTGTAATAGTTGGTAGAGATGTCCTCAGCAATCTTTGCGGCTTCAGCGCGCGCGTCTTGCAAATATTTATTGCGCACCGCATTGATACGGCCTTGCAGTTCTGTCACTTGCCGCTGCGCACGCATAACTTCAAGTTGACTGGTGTCGCCCGTAGTGAATAGCTTTTTGTTGAGCTCCAACTCATGCTGCGCAGATGCGATAGTTTCAGACAGGTTGTCTAAGTCTTGCGACAGGCTGCGTTTACGCTGGTTGTAAAAGGCCATCTGCAAAATTTGGAATTGCGGAAAGTCAGCGTAGTCTTTGCCAAAGTAAGGCGTTTTTTGATCGGCCTCTGCTTGGGCGCGGATGAGCGCAATTTCTAAAGAGGCTTGCTTGGCGCGGCTCTCCGTGAAAGATGCATTGGCGCGTTCTTTCTCTAATTCAGCTAAGGGTTGACCACTCACTACGGAGTCACCTTCTTGAACTAGAACGCGAGAGAGTACGCCTCCATCGGCTACTTGAATGATTTGTGTGTGGTCTGCCGGAATCAGCTTGCCCTGCGCACGGACTGCTTGGTCTAGTTCAAAGAAGGAAGCCCAGCCCAAAAAAACGAGCAATAGTAAAAATATGACGTTGGTTGTGGTGAGTAACCAACTTAGACTTGAAATATTAAAAGATTTGATAGTGAAACGCATGGTGTAACTCCTGTATCAAGCTTGGCGTAAGTGGGTGGCGGTGTTGGCTGCTTCGGGCCGTGCGTTGTGCAATTGCCGCAACACATCTTGTTTAGGGCCATCGAGCGCAATTTGGTGGTTGTAGACAACGATGAGGCGATCGACTAAATCGAGCATCTCGGTTTTGTGTGTGACGAGCACCAAGGTGTCTGTGGGTTTGATCGCTTCTTGGAGGGTTTGCGTCATGAGCGCCTCGGTATTGCGATCCATTGACGCAGTCGGTTCGTCTAGTAACCAAATACTGGGGTTACGTAAGACCGTACGCGTGAGGTTGACCAATTGACGTTGGCCACCAGATAAGCCCGTGCCACCTTCATAGATGGTGCGTTGTAAACCGTGTGGGTGCGGTGTGATAACCGCTTGCATCAAACCTGTTTTTCGGGCGGCTTCCAATATGGCCTCGTCACCAGGGTCGACTTGACCCAAGATGAGGTTGTCGCGCAAAGTGCCAGAAAAGAGGCGGCCGTCTTGTTGCACATACCCGATGTGCTGGGCTAACAGAGGCTTGTCGATGTGCGCCAGGTCGAGTCCATCTAACAACACACGGCCCTCTTGTGGTTTGAACATGCCAGATAAGACGCGTAACAAAGTGGTCTTGCCTGAACCTACTGGCCCTAAGATGCCAATTTTTTCGCCAGGCCGAATGGTTAGTTGCGGCACCATCAAGGCGCGGCTTCCTTGATAGTGGCTGGTGATGTTTTCTAAACGGTATTCGCCACGAATGTTTTCTATCGCAATGGGTTGCGATTGACCGTGGTGGTCGTCTTCAAGAGACCACAATTTATCCAAGCTTTGCAATGCAGCTTTGGCATGTGACCACTGCACAATTTGTCCAGGAATGATCGAGACAGCAGACAACACCCTGCCCGACAAAATAGAACAAGCGATCAAAGCACCTTGGCTGATATCGCTGCGCGTGACCAAATAGGCGCCATAGGCCACCATCAACACATACGAAACTTGTTGAAACGATGCAGCGAGGTGTTGCGAATGCTCGCTGATATTGCGCATTTCCAATTCGCTATCTCGTGCGTCATTGGTGGTGCGCATCCAGCGCGTGAGCATGCGCCATCCGCCTTGACCTGCTTTGATGGTTTCAGCGCCTTCGATGGTCTCTACCAACAAACCCGTTTTTAAATTACTTGCGGCCATGGCTTGTTTAGCAATGTTTTCCAGGCGTTTGCGATAAAACAAACCAATGGCTAAGGACACTAAAAAGAAAAATGTTGGAATGAGTGCCAGTGGCCCTGCAATTAAAGCAATGACGCCGGCGAAGAACAGAGCAAACGGGGCGTCCACCATTAGGTTGGTGGTCATCGAGGTCATGAAGCCGCGGATGGTTTCGTAGCCGCGCATTTGTGAAGCCAAGGCACCTACGCTTTGTGGCATTTGGTCTAAGCGCACAGAGAGAAAGCGCAAATACACGGTGCGTGCAAGGCGCTGGTCGACTTGGTCGATCAACTCTTCATACAAATGGCTGCGCACATGTTTGATCAGCCATTCAAAAAAGATAGCAATGAGTACGCCTAAAGTCAGCACCAATAACGTTTGCATGGCAGACGATGGAATCACCCGGTCATACACCTGCATACTGAAAAACGAAATGGCCAGTGCTAAAACGGTGGCAATAAGACTGGCTAAGACTGTTTCGCGAATAATGCGCCGGTGCGACAGTAACTCGTCCAAGATGAGACGAAATACGGGGCTTTTACTAGCAACATAAGGTTGGCTGAGTTTGAGCGAAATAGCGTGGTGGTCGGGCAGTGCATCGTCTGCGCGCTCGACCCAACGACTGGTGTGTTTATCCCACCATTCGCTGATCCATTGGTTTTGGGCGTTTTTGCCGCGTAACAAGCCCCACTCAATACCAAAATAGGGCTCGATACGACACAAAAGAGCTGGAGCGCTGTCAAGTTGCGGTTCTGGTTTCCAGCGTGCAGCCGGCAGGCGAAGTTGCTTGGTGATGTAACGAATTTGCGCCTTGGCATCTTCTGGCGTTTTGTCTTGCGCGGTTTCTACCGCTTCACGCAAGGCAAGACGGTCTAGGTTGTCTGATTGCAACTGCGCTAGTCGGACTAGGCAGGGTAAAAGTTGAACATTCTTCACGTCTTCCATGTTTGTCTCCAGTGATGATTTAGGGGTTATTGACTATGTCTAGGCCGCTCACAAAGAGCGCTAGTCGCCAAGACACTGCAATGTGGTTGGCTTTGACGTCTGTGAGTTGTGCTTGCGCTTGTGAAAGTTCGCGTGCGGCGTTGAGCACTTCGGTCCAGCTTTTACGGCCCGCTAGAAATTGGCGGTCGTGTGACTGCATGACTTGCTCTTGCGATGTCAACGCAGACTCAAGCGCTTGGGTTTGTTCTACCAGTCTTGCGGCTTGTGCGTAATCAGTGAGGACTTGCTCGCTAATAGACAAGGTTTGCGATTGCACCTCTTCTTTTGCGGCAAGGCTTCTGGCTTGGGCGGCTTTGACATTACTTAAAACCGATAAGCCTGCACCGAGTTGGGTGCTGAGCCCAACAAAAATACGATCTTGAAATGTGTTGCTGGTTGGCGTTGAAAAAGCCCCGTACTGACGTTCTGCGCGCACATACACATCCGGAAGTAGTGCGGAGCGGTTTTCTTCCACGATGGCTTCTTGGATTTGAGATTGCGCTCGTGATTTTTTGATGGCGGGGTGGATTACCAATGCAGTTTCCAAGGCACGGTCTTGCGAAATTGGTAAATTCAGTGGCGCTGACAAATTAGCCAGTAACTCACCTAAATTGACAGGCTGACCAATAAGTTGTTTCAGCCGAACGGCGTAACTCTCCACCCGCGCGCGGGCTGCACTGAGGTCTGACTTGACAGAGTCCAGTCTGGTTTGGGCGAGTTGCAAGTCAGCGTCTGATTGCGCGCCTAAATCCATGCGGCGTTGCACTTGTTCACGCAGTTTTTGGTGGGTGGCCAGACTTTGTTCTGTTGATTGCATGCGCCAATGAGAAGCGAGTAAGTCGGCGTAGGCTTGAGCGACTTTCAAACTGATTTGCAAACTGGTTTCGTTCAGGTCTGCGGTTTCGTAAGCAAGCGTGGCTTGTGCTTTTTCTTTGCCAGCAGTTAAACGGCCATTGGTCCAAAGCGGTTGCTGAAGTCGAACGGTGGTGACGGTTTTGTCGCCGCTGTAGAAAAGGTCACCATTAGCGGCTTTGACGCGCTCAGTGCTGATGGCTGGGGTTGGGAAATATTGCCATTTGGCGGTTTCTATGCCGATTTCTGCGGCTTGCATCTGCGCCCTTTGTGAAGCGATGCTGGGATGGCTGATCAATGCCAAATTCATCAGTTTTGGCAAAGATTGAGCAAAACTATCAAAAGTAGCAAAAGAAAGTTGTATTCCAGCTAGCGCTAGCGTCCATAATCTCCAATTTGATTTGGTAGCTCCAATGACCGATAAAAGTTTCATTTTAATCTCCTATTTAAATCAATAGTATCAATTTTTTGTTGATTTTGGCAGTTTACCAAATAATACTTGAGTATTACTAAAGGTTAATTATGAGTACTTTTAGATATTTAGCGAGGAAGGTTGCGGCAAACGGTCGCAGATTGGCGTTTAGCCAAGTGGGCGAGCCCAATAGTCCGCGGGTATTACTGTGTTTGCCGGGCCTTTTAGAAACCCGCACCACCTTTGACCCCTTACTTCATGCGGCAAGCGATACCCACGGCTTGCGGGTCATAAGCCTCGACCTTTGCGGACGTGGCGACTCAGACTCGTTGCCTAGTGACAGTGGCTATTGCATGTCTTTGTACTTATCTGACGTCGAAGCATTTATTCGCCAAGAGATTTTTGGCCATGGCTTGCCTAGACCACGCTTAGACGTTCTGGGAACCAGCATGGGCGGGATCATGGGGGTGTATCTAGCTGGCAAGGCAGAAAACAATGTGTCAGGTTTGTGTTTGAACGACATCGGCCTGAACCTGACATGGATGTCGATTTATGGCTTGTATGAAGGCATGAAGACAGCAGGGCACTTGGAGACATTAGCTTCCCGTTTGGGTGTGACTGAGGGTGCTGTGCGAGATGTGCAGTCGCCACATCACTTCGACCTGCCCCACCACAAAGATTGGAAAGGCATGAAGTTTGGCCATGTGTTGAATAACTTCAAAGGCTCTGTGTCTTTGGTATACGGGGGCGAATCAGGGGTGTGTTTGCCACAACAAGTGCAAGAGTTGCAAGCCAAATTTCCTCATCTAGCTGAGATGCGCGTTGATGGTGCTGCGCATCCTGTGCCTTTTACGCAAGCTGTGTGTGCGTTTGTGCTTCGAGGATTGAAATTGCCGCAACTGAAAGTTAAAACTAAACCGCCTGAAATATTGCCGGTTAAGGACAGCTTGGTTCAAGCGCCATTGCCTTTAGAGGAAACCTTATCAATCGGCCCTTTACAAGCTGTTTCGCAGGAGACGCATTTGACGCATCTGAAGAGCGCTCCAGTAGCGCATTTCGATCAAAAAATGGAAGTGGTAATACCTGAAGAAAAATTTGTCCCAGCTAGTCAAGCCGAAGTTATTGAAGGCAATACCTTGCGAAGCAAATTTACTAAATGGCTCGCAAGTTTTAAATAAAGACTTATTGAATTTTGAAAGTATTCGCGTACTTTATAAATTTACTTTTGTCCGAAGTCGCCATAACGAAGTAACTTCTGCGGCACGCGCAGTATGTAAAGGATCTTCTGTGTCTGCAGTTTTGCCATGACGTGGCTTAATATCTTTGCGCTCTAACACCTCTAGGCCGCCATCTTCTATCCAATGCAATAAAGTTTCTCGCGAGCGAAGCCCCAGATGCTCGGCTAAGTCCGACAAAATCAACCAACCCTCACCCTCAGGCGTGAGATGGGCTCGCAAGCTTGATAAGAACCCTTTCAGCATCTTGCTGTCTTCGTCGTAGACCGCATGCTCAATGGGTGATGTGGGTCTTGCTGGTACCCATGGCGGGTTGCACACAACCAATGGCGCAAGGCCTGGCGGAAATAAATCTATGTCGAGTAATTCAACTTTTGGCAATACGCCGAGTCGTTCAAGGTTTTCTCTTGCGCATGCAAGTGCACGTGGGTCTTGCTCAGTTGCTATGACGCGCTGAACGCCGCGTTTTACTAGTAATGCAGACAGCACGCCCGTTCCAACACCGATATCGAAAGCCAATGCCTTGTCGCGAATCGGCATGTTGGCAACTAGGTCGATATATTCACCGCGCACAGGAGAGAAAACGCCATAGTGAGGAAAGATACGGTTATTTGGTGGTTTACCTAATGCAGTAATTTCCACGCCTTTTTTGTGCCACTCGTAAGCACCTACCAAACCTAATAATTCGCGCAACGACACCATACTGGGATCACCAGACGGCGGCCCCCATGCATGCAAACATGCATCTTGCATATCGGGTGCGCGGCGCAATGGAATTTGGTAATGAGCGTCTAAAGGAATGAGTAACAAGCCAAGAACGCGCGCACGTTGACCCAGCGCTTGTCGGTGCAAATGAAATATTTGCGCCGTATCTTTAGGCTTCTCTGCAGACTTATCAATTAATGGATTAGTACTTTGATGTGACGTAGATTTTTTGTTTGATTTTTTTTGAGTGCGCCGAGCAAGGGCTTGGAGAAGTTGCCGTGCGTTGTGGAAATCGCCTTGCCATAACACTGCGGTGCCTTCACACATCAATCTATAAGCGACATCTGCAGATAAAGTGTCGTCACCATAAACGACGCGTTTAGGTGCTGGTGCGCCGCTTTCACAACGCCACTGGGGTAAATTAGGTGGCGACAGCATGGGGGCATCATAACGATGCAGCCCATGATGTGGCGATATCAATACCGACTGGTTAATGGCTATTCAAGGTGTCTGGATACGAACCCCGTAAATATGGGGGATGCCAGAATCCCAAAAACCTAATACAGATGTATCGGGGATGTCCTCGGATTTAGCTACCCCTCTGAGAGAATAATTGAAGTCAACTGCGTAATGAAAAAAAGTAACTTTCGTAGAAGTTGTTGGTGTACTTCCATTGACGGGTTCTACTCTGACCGAACCTACCTTGGCTGTAATCTTGTACCAGTTGTTCCACTTGCCGTAATTAAAACTAGCGCATCTTGCCTGACCTTCGTAATTGACATAGGGATAAAAACAAACTTTGCCTTGAGTTGCTATTGCTGGATTGGGTGTCGGATTGGGGGAAGGTGGAATTGGATCCGGTGGTTCCGTCACACCCATTAATTTGTAGCCGCTAGAGACCAAGCGTAAAGTTGGTCTGGTGATGCCATTGATAGCAACGGTTTTTGAACTCCCTCCACTTGCAGATGTCAGCGCACTTTCAATGTCTGCCAAATTGGCTGATGGCTTCAAACTCTTCAAAGCCGCAACACCGCCAGACACCATTGCGGTAGCTTGCGAAGTTCCTGCCATGGTGTTCCAGCAATCAAAGTTATTTCCATCTGAGCACAAGGTAGGCAGTGCGTATTCGCCCCCTGTGGTAAAGAGTTTCACTTGGCTGCTGAAGTTGGAATAGCTCGCAACAGTAAGCCCATCAAGTTGTGTAGCTGCTACGCTAAACGCATTACTCGCGCAAGCTGGAAAAGATATCGCGGTTTTATTGCCACTGTTTCCAGCTGCCACTATAGGCAGAACACCATGCGTGCGTAATTTTTCAAATACATTTTTGAACAGCCCGCCCACATATTCGCTATCGCAGTTTTTGGAGTAAGTGCCACCACCTACGCTTAGGTTGGCTGCGACGATAGGAGGCTGGCCTTTACTTTTCCGCCGCTCTGCTTCAGTTGCAACCCACTCCAGTGCTGCTAGCAAATCACCTGTAGAAGCAGATAAAGCGTTACCGGTTTTATTGAAAACTTGTATTGGAAGAATTTGTGCCTGCGGCGCTATCCCGCCTTTTACTGAAACATTGGCTGTACTTGTAGATGCACTTATTACGCCCATAGCAGCAGCGCTTGCCATAGCGGTGCCATGTGCACAACCCGCACTGATACCAAGTTGCTTGGAACTCCAAACAGGGCTTCCAGAGTTGGATGCATCTGCACAACTGCGCGCCACTCTTTTATTAGGGTCTGTATTTTCAAAAGGTTCAATCATCTCGTTTTTTCCGTTGGAACAAAAGCTTGCCCCGCCATTACTCGCCGTCGAAAAACAAGCACCCGGTATTACTTTTGCGCTTCCCAACGCAGGGTGTTTCTCCTCAACACCGGTATCAAGGATGGCAATGACCACTCCGTTTCCATCAACTGTTTTGGGACTTCCAGAACCCATAGTGGTTGTATTGACTTGTCTAGACGCGGTGCTGTTGAAAGAAAAGTCCATCGCATTATTTAGGCTGTTGAACCCAGTGGAAGAGGGCACAGTAACCGCATGATGTTCAAGCGGTATATCTGGAAACACCCCTTTGACAGCCGGTAACGATTTCAGTAAGTTCAATTGACAAGCGGTGAGGTCCAACCTAACCACTGCGTCCGTGTTGAATTTGTGCGCGTTTTCAAGTTGTTGCGTAAAACCTGTGAGATCGCAGGGAGCCGAAGTGCTAATACCCAAAAGCACCTTGGGTTTGGTGGCGGCTTCTAGGTCAGTGAGAAATTGGTTTTGTAGTTGTTCGCGTGATGCATCTGATACCACCTGCGCACCCGTGGTTGGCGTATTTACGCTTCCAAGTTGGACAAATACAGAACTTGTATCGGTGTCGTTATCAGGCTGAACTTCTGCGATTTGCGTTGCAACCAGCGTGTTGGGACTCCCTCCCATTGACAATCCATCTCCACCTCCTCCACCACACGCTGAAAACAACATTGCGGCTAACAAACTGGCAAAACCAACAAAAACAAACCTGAAGAAGCGATTAATATGTTTTAAAAGCAGAGACATAAAGCAACCTTTAGTACAAATAAAAGCTGTTTATAAATTTTTTAATAAATAATTGGGTTGATAGTCACTCACTAAATTTTTGAGTTGCACTTACAAAATAGTTGAACCAAATGCCGTTGACACCAACCCATACGAGGCGAATACGCAGAGCCGTCACAAGCCATAAGGCTGTTACTTCACTGCTAGGATGCGCCCCATGAATGCCAAAGACAACTTTCACGGCACGCCGGTTTCAGTCAAGATCCGCGAACGAATTGCCGCTGCGCGCAAGCGCTTCCACTCCAACGACAACATTGCCGATTTCATCCAACCTGGCGAGCTAGAGGCTTTGCTAGACGAGGTCGAAGTCAAGATGAAGGGCGTGCTCGAGAGCCTGGTCATAGACACCGAAAACGACCACAACACGGGGGACACTGCTCGCAGAGTTGCCAAGATGTACCTCACCGAGGTCTTCAAAGGCCGCTATCACAAAGCCCCAGCAATAACAGAGTTTCCAAATGCCGAGCACTTAAACGAGCTGATGATCGTGGGCCCCATCACGGTGCGTAGCGCGTGCAGCCACCACTTCTGTCCAGTGATTGGAAAAATTTGGATTGGCGTTTTACCGAACGAGCGCACCAACGTCATTGGTCTTTCCAAGTACGCCCGCTTAGCCGAGTGGGTCATGGGACGCCCGCAAATTCAAGAAGAGGCGGTGGTTCAACTCGCTGACCTGATTCAGCAAAAGACCCAGCCCGATGGCCTCGCCATCGTGATGGAGGCCAGCCACTTTTGCATGTCGTGGCGTGGTGTCAAGGACATGGACAGCAAGATGATCAACTCGGTCATGCGCGGCGCTTTCTTAAAAGACCCGAACTTGCGCCGCGAGTTCTTGTCTCTGATTCCCAAAAAGGATTGATGCCATGCTGGTACGTTTGTTATATGTGAGCCGATCAGTCAATCCTGACTCCAATGAGGCCACTGAATCTATTTTGAGCAGTGCGCGCGAGCACAATCACCAAAACGGCATCACGGGTGTGCTTTGCTATGGCGGCGGTATTTATTTGCAGGCTATAGAGGGTGGACGCAACCAAGTCAATGCGCTCTACAGCGTCATCGTCAAAGACCCACGCCATAAAGACGTGGTCATGCTTGACTACCAAGAAATCTCAGAGCGGCGTTTTGGTGGCTGGACAATGGGTCAAGTGCGTTTAGACAAACTAAATCCCTCTATCGTGTTGAAGTACTCAGAGACCGCCGATCTTGACCCTTACTCGGTCTCGGGTGTTGTGTCATTTGCACTGCTAGAAGAGTTGATGGCAACAGCCTCGATCATCGGCCGCGCTTAATCCGCGGCGATCGCAGCCATGCTGGTGGGTTGTGATTTCAGTAGTAGCCCGACTAAACGCAAGCCCATCGTTGTTGCTCTTGGCTCTTCGAAGCAGGGCAGGGTTCAGTTACAAGAACTCTTGCGATTTGAAACCTTAGACGCTTGGTCTCAATGGCTTGCGCAGCCAATAGATTGGGTTGGTGGTTTTGATTTACCTTTTGGCTTGCCGCGGGAGTTGGTGGAGACTCTCAAGTGGCCTACCGACTGGTTAACGTGTATGGGGCACTATGCTTCTTTGTCGCGCGATGACATA
>Ga0214919_10010734_pt1 | contig 11539 bp, 10 predicted proteins | sample LL1503_MetaG_FD_177994 | JGI IMG/M metagenome (GOLD analysis project Ga0214919, IMG submission 177994) | Freshwater microbial communities from Lake Lanier, Atlanta, Georgia, United States - LL-1503 | ecosystem: Environmental > Aquatic > Freshwater > Lake | place: USA: Georgia | collected...
AAAAATCATTAATAACTGATGGCATTAAAAATGGCAGAGAAAATACTTATATCCAAATTCCCACCGCAGCTGGGCAGGAGAGTCAAAGCCGGCTTAAGTATTGGCAGGATTTAGGAAAAGCTCAAGGTGATTTAATCGGTTGCAAAGTTATATACCTACCAATTTATAATCGAGAGGATGCTCATAATTTAGAGTATGTAGATAAAGTAAAAAATAGCGCACTCATCTATATGTCTGGGGGTGATCCCCACTACCTTGCAAGCACATTGATTAATACTCCACTCTGGTCGGTGATTTTAGAGAGTTGGCAAGGCGGTAGCTCACTAGCTGGTTGCAGCGCTGGGGCGATGGTTTTATCATCACATATTCCAAATTTTAGATTAAGCAAAAGTGAGCCAACCCCGGGTTTAAATTTAATTCCAAATATCAGAGTTATTCCACATTTTAATAAGTTTTTTAAGTGGATTCCAGAGAGTGCTGCTAAGTTATTAATGCATGTGCCAGATGATTGCGTTCTAATTGGTATTGATGAGTTAACTGCAATAGTTATGAGAAGTAATACTGATTATTGGCAGGTGAATGGAAAAGCAAAGATCCATTTTTTAAAGGGAATCGACCCACAGCAGTTAATTGATGGTGAGATTATTCGGCTAAATAGGTAAATTGCTAGGTGGCTATAATTGCTTGATGAGCATTGAAATTCGCCCACTTATCTCAATTTCAGATCAGCAATTAGCTCGCCAGATATTTGATCAAACCTGGGCAATGGATAGTGGTACTGAGATCACTCCAAATCTTTTGCAAGCGATGGTTCATTGCGGTGCCTATTTATCTGGGGCTTTTATTGCAGGTAGTTGTGTTGGCGCCGCCTTTGCCTTTCCTGCAACTACCGGCGGCTTACATCTTCACTCACATATGACTGCGGTATTAGATAAGTATCGCGATCGTGGTGTTGGGTATGAGCTAAAGATTGATCAATGGCATTGGGCGAAGAAAAATAATTACCCAGAGATTAGTTGGACATTTGATCCATTGGTTAGCAGAAATGCAAAGTTAAATCTAATAAAGCTTGGCGTTAATATCTCAGCCTACTATCCAAATTTTTATGGCGATATGCCCGATGCCTTAAATGCCGGAGATGAATCAGATCGAGTTATGGCCGCTTGGCCAGTTACTGGTGATAACCCAACGCCAAGGCAGTTGCTAGACCAAAGTAATCCAGATGATATCTTGATTAAAATTCCAACAGATATTGTGGCAATAAGAGCGAGTGATATTGGTGAGAATTTAATCTGGCGCCGCAAGGTGCGCGAGCAATTTACCCAAGCACTAGCTAAGGGTGGGCGAGTAATTGGTTTTTCTACAAATAGTGAATATGTTGTGAGGATATGAAACTCGAAAAGATTGAGCTTTTCATCATTGCCCTGCCATTGGTTAGACCTTTTAGAACCTCATTTGGTACCCAGACATCTCGAGAGGTATTGATAGTTAAGGTTGTAAATGAGAATGGCACAACTGGTTGGGCAGAGTGTGTGGCAATGTCTGAGCCGCTCTACTCGCCTGAGTATGTTGCCGGCTGTCTTGATTTGATGAAAAGATTTTTAATTCCAGCATTGAAAAGTAAACCAACAATTACCGCCGAAGAGGTAGCACCAGTTTTAAAACCATTTTTAGGTGCGCCAATGGCAAAGGCCGCACTTGAAACAGCGATATTAGATGCCCAGCTGCAGGATCAAAAAATCTCACTTGCTACCTATCTAGGTGCTACTAAAGCAAGAGTTGCTTGTGGTGTCTCAGTTGGTATTGCAAATGATTTATCGGCATTAGCAGATGAGGTTAGCTCATATATCGAGCAGGGGTATCGGCGAATTAAACTTAAAATTGAACCAGGTTGGGACATTGCAGCGGTTAAAAAGATTCGTGATTTATATCCAACAATTTTGCTACAGGTAGATGCTAATCAGGCATACACCAGAGATGATGGCAAACATTTAGCAGCGCTAGATGAGTTTAATCTCTTACTAATTGAGCAACCATTAGATGAACATGACATTTTAGGTCACGCACTTCTTGCTAAACAGGTTAAGACTCCAATTTGTTTAGATGAATCAATTATTTCACTGCAGTCTGCTAGGGATGCCCTAGAACTTAAAGCCACAACAATTATTAATGTTAAACCAGGTCGAGTTGGTGGATATATTGAATCGGTAAAGATTCATGATCTTTGTATTAAAAATAAGATTCCAGTTTGGTGTGGTGGCATGCTTGAGACTGGAATTGGTAGAGCGGCTAATTTGGCACTCGCTGCCCTTCCCGGCTTTACACTGCCAGGTGATACCTCTGCCTCATCAAGATATTTTAGAGAGGATTTAACTGCGCCATTTGTAATGAATGATGGCTACTTAGATGTTCCAAATACAACCGGCATTGGTATTACACCAAATTTAGATTTTCTAGATTCAATTACAACCTATCGGGAAGAGATTTAAGTGATGCAAACCCGGCAGGTGCTAGCCCAACCACATGCTATGAAATTTTTTACGGCAAGATTTATCTCAAATTATGGAAATGGAATGAGTCCAATAGCACTAGCTTTTGGAATATTAGCGCTGCCAAACGGCTCAGCAAATATGCTTGGTTTAGTTTTAGGAAGTACCACCGCTATGTTTTTAATAATGGCACCCTTTGGTGGTGTAATCGCTGATAAATATGGCAGAGCTCGAATGGTTGGAATAACCGACATGTTAGCGGGGGCAATTCTATTTGTGCAGGTTGGCTACTTCGCAACTGGGAATGTGCCACTAGTTGTACTACTAATCGTTAATGGCGCCTATGGAATTTTATGGGGTGTTTATTGGCCAGCTTTTACAGGAATTATGCCTTCAATTATGCCAGAGGCAGGGCTACAAAAAGCAAATGCAATTAACTCATTAGTTGCAAATGCCGGCTTAATTTTAGGAGCGGCCTCTGCTGGATTTTTAATTGATGGTTATGGCGCAGCGGTTACCCTTGGAATTGATTCAGCAACATTTTTAATCTCAGGGGCGATGGTATTTACCTTCAGACACTTAACTCCCCGCATCAAAAACTCAAAAAACACCATGATTGAGGATCTAGCTCACGGCTGGAAAGTATTTATCTCATTTAAGTGGATTGTTATCGTGGTCATCTCATTCTCATTCATAATTATGTGCTGGGCGGCGGCGGAGAATGTCTTAGGCCCACTAGTTGCCTTAGAACACTTTGATGGCGCAAAATCTTGGTCATTGGTTATCACCGCTGAGTCCGCCGGCTTAATTGTTGGCGCTTTAATTGCAATGAAGATTAAACCAAAGTATCCAATAAGATTCTTACAAATCTCATCTTTTACTGTTTGTTTTTATATATTCTCTCTAGCTAAGCCGCAGTCGCTACTCTTCATAGCTTTTTGTGCTTTTCTTTTTGGTATTACCTTAGATCTTTGGGGAACACTTTGGTATACCGCTCTGCACCGTAAGGTGCCAAGAGATGCCTTATCTAGAGTCTCCTCATTTGACGCACTTGGTTCATTAATTTTTAAACCAATTGGCTTAGCTATTGCAGCCCCTGCCTCCTCACTTATTGGCTTAGATAATGTGGTCTATGTGTTAGTTGGCATATCTATCCTTGCCATATCTTTACCGCTATTGAGCGCAGATGTTAGGAATATGAGTTACGAAGATTCACCTAACGATAAGGTTGCTCTCAGGTAATTTACAGAGTATTAATTTAATATCTCTCGATCCAGGCAATAGGAGGCAAATGAGAAGCGGTGCATTTAAGGTATTAACTGGTTTTGTATTAGGCGCCACAATTGTGGGCGGTTATGCAATAGCAGGTCCAACAAATGTACCGATTGTTAAGGCGTGTGTAGATAACAAAACCAACGCACTTTATCTTTCAAAAAATGGCAGCTGCGCTAAAGGGCGAAGTGCGGTAGATATTGGTGCAACTGGTGCGAATGTTAAAAGTATTGCGCAATTAGTTTCACCCGCAGTTGTCTCTATAGAGGTAACTGCAACTAACGGAAATGGCACTGGTTCTGGCTCCATATATAAGTCAGATGGCACTTCCTCATTTATTATTACCAACAACCATGTAATTGAATCGGCCGCCACTTCAGGCAACATAGATGTTGAACTAAACAACGGAGATATCTATCCAGCCTCAATTATTGGTCGTAATTCAGAATACGATTTAGCAGTCATTTCCATTAAGAAAGGTTTCTTGCCAGAGATTCCTATTGGTGACTCATCCTCAATTTCAATTGGCGATCCAGTAATTGCATTTGGCTCACCACTTGGTTTATCTGGAACAGTAACTAGTGGAATAGTTTCAGCATTAAATAGACCGGTCACAACTGGTTCATCAACAGCTGAAAGTTATATGGATGCTATTCAGACGGATGCAGCGATTAATCCGGGTAACTCCGGCGGGCCATTGGTTGACTCGCAAGGTCGGATTATTGGTGTGAACTCTGCGATTGCAACTTTAGGCGCAACTGCTACTACAAATGGAAATATTGGACTTGGCTTTTCGATTCCATTTAATCAAGCTAAGCGAATTGTCGATGAGTTAATTGCAACTGGTAAATCAACCAAACCAATTGTTGGTGTCTCATTTGACCCCTCATATACAGGTGTTGGCGCAAAAATCTTGGCACTTACCGCAGGTAAGGCGGCAGAGCGGGCGGGAATGAGTGTTGGTTCGATAGTTAAAACCATAGATGGCTTTAAAATCAATGATGCAATTGGTGCAATAGTCAGAGTTAGGTCCCACGCGCCTGGTGATTTAGTAACTATCGTTGTAGATCTACCAACAGGTGGATCAAAAACCTACTCATTCACTCTTGATTCAGCTCCAGCACTTCCTTAATCTTTCAGAGATTTATCTATCTACTCAGTCAAGATCAGGGTAATATCAGTTAAATTACAATCGTTTAGTTATGAGGATTAAATGCAACGTCTAGTAGCAACAAGTGTTAATACCGTTACCTTGCAAGAGGTAGAGAAGCCAACTCTTAAAGCTGGTGAAATTTTGGCACAAACACTTGTAACTGGGGTTTGTGGCTCTGATATTCACGCCGTACAAGGTCATCATCCATTTGTACCGGTCCCTTACAACCCAGGACATGAGGTAGTTGGTGTAGTACGTGAGATTGCCTCTGATGTTAAAGGGTTTGCAGTTGGAGATCGAGTAACTGTGGAACCAGATCTACCATGTTGGGATTGCAAGAATTGTAAGGGTGGCCAAGAAAACCTATGTGAGAATTTAAAGTTCTTCGGTTGTGGTTACGCCCAAGGCGGTATGGCAGATTATTGGACACTGCCAGCAACTAGATTTCATAAAGTTCCAGAATCCTTTTCAGATGAAGCAGCCGCCATGATTGAGCCGCTTTCAACACCGGTACATGCAGTCAAACTCTCTTTTGTTGGTAGCAAAGATTTAACTGGTAAAACTGTTGCCATCTTAGGTTGCGGCACAATTGGATTATTAACACTTTATGCAGCTAAGTACTTTAATGCTAAGAAAATAGTGATGACAGATTTAGTTGAGAAGAAGCGCAATTTGGCAAAGCAACTTGGCGCTGATATGGTTTTTGATGCAGCAAGTAAAACCTTGCCAACAGATATTAGAGAAGCAGTCGGACAAAGTATTGATGTTGTCTATGATTGTGTAGCAATTCAACACACAGTCTCACAGGCAATTGCTCTGGCTGATAAAGCTGGAACAGTAATGATTGTTGGAGTTCCAGCAAAAGAGGTAACAGTTCCACTGCCGATAATTCAAGACCATCAAATTAGAATTCAGGGTTCGGCAACATACCTACCGGCTGATTACCATGACTCAATTAAAATCATTAGCCAACCTTCATTTAATGCCAAAGAGATTGTGACTGCAGTTTTTCCAAAAGCTCAGGCTCAGCAAGCTTTTGATACTGCAATCGCAGGTGAGCAAATTAAGGTGTTAATTCGCTTTAGTTAAGTAGGAAATCCACTCTATTGCTATTTCTACACGATAAGTGAAATACTTTTATCTATCCAATTACTCAATAGCTTGGGGTGTTTATGAAAGCAGTTGTTTATGAAGCAGCGAAAAACTTTGCAATCAAAGAGATACCAACACCTGAGCCAAAAGCTGGTGAGGTATTAATAAAGATCGAATTAGCTGGAGTTTGTGGAACAGATTTACACATCCACCAAGGTGATTTTTTAGCGGAGTTTCCACTTATTCCAGGACATGAGATGGTTGGAATTATTTCATCTCTCGGTGCTGGTGTTACTCAATTCAAAGTTGGCGAGCGAGTAACTGTTAACCCGGTAGTTAGTTGTGGTGATTGTGAATTTTGCCGCGAGGGCAAACCAATTCTTTGTCATAATCGTAAAGGACTTGGTACAAACTGGCCTGGCTCATTTGCTGAGTACATGATTGCAACTGAGGATTTAGTTTTTAAGGTGGGAAATCTGGCGCCTGAGACTGCAATCTTTGCCGAACCAGCAGCATGTGCGATGCATGGAGCACAGATGCTTGGGATTAAACCTGGAAGCAGTGCATTAATTTTTGGTGCAGGTCCTACTGGTCAACTGCTTGCACAGTTAATGGCAACATCAGGAGCGGCATCAGTAACGGTTGCCGGCTCAACACAATTTAAATTAGATCTAGCTAAAAAATTAGGGGCGAATAAAACATACCTAATGGATCGAAAAAATGTTGCTAAATCTAAAGACGAGCTACTTAAAGCATCACCTAGTGGTTACGACATAGTAGTTGAGGCAACTGGTTCTATGGAGGTTGCAGAGATATGCGTACCACTTACAAGAAGTGGTGGAACATTTATGGTTTACGGAGTGGGTGAACCAGACGATACCTTTAAGATAAACGCATTTGATGTATTTCATCGCGAGATAAGAATTCAAGGCTCCTTTGCAGAGATTGATACCTTCCCTGCTACTTTGGCAGCTTTTGAATCTGGTCGGTTAAAGACAGACGGCTTGATAACCCACCGCTTTTCAATCGATGAATATGGTAAAGCTCTTGAAGCACTTAGAAGCGATAAGAGTGCTCATAAAATAGTTCTTAAGTTTTAGGCTTAAACGGGCGAATTCGGGCAAAAAGCGTTACCAAAAGTTTATAAAGCAGTCTTGTTCAAACCAAAACAGATACGTACGCTTCAGCCTGCGAGCAAAAAATATGCCCGTAAGGCGAGGGGTTTCTAAATGTTTCAAGAAGAGCGTCGCACATGGCTTACCTCACATGCCCGTTCGAATGGTCGAGTTGATGTAAATGAAAGTGCAGAAGCACTCGGCGTGACAGTTGAAACAATCCGTCGCGACCTTAATGATCTAGAGAATAAGAATTTACTTCGCCGAGTACACGGTGGCGCTATTCCAATAGAGGGATACGTTTATGAATCGAGCCTTGCTACTCGCAAGGAACAGTTCATTGAAGAAAAGCGTCGAATTACCCGCAAAGCGCTTGAATTTGTTGGTGAAGCAGAGACAATATTTTTAGATGAAGGATACACCCACCAAATTTTTGCTGAGATCTGGAACCCACAACACCAAGTAACAGTTGTTACAAATGCAATTCATACTGCGGCAATTTTATGTGCCAAAAAAAATGTTGAGGTAATTTTTTTAGGTGGCAAAGTTCGTTCAGTAACAGCAGCAACTGCTGACCAATGGGCTCTACGCCAACTTTCTGAACTTGTACTTGATCTTGCACTTATTGGTACAAATGGGCTTTCGCTAGAACATGGTTGTACCTCTCCAAATGCAAATTGTTCAGCAACGAAAGCTGCTGCAATAAAAGCAGCGCATAAATCAATTTTATTGGCAACAAGTAATCGTTTTGGTTTTGATTCATTTATTAAGTTTTGTGACCTTACTGTTTTTTCAGATGTGATTACAGATACTGAAATGGATGATGAAACTTTTAATAAATTCAGCGCAGCTGGAATGAGGATAACTCGTGCGTAAGAGCACACACATAGGTTTGCTGGAGCCCAAAACTCAAGCAAAAGGTAGGTCGCACAAAAGTGTGATTTTCCTGTACTACATTTCCTAGAGGAGGAAAAATGAAGGCACGTAATCGCGTAACCGCGGTTTCAGCTGTCGTAATCGCGTCTTTGGCATTTACTGCATTAACAGTGCCAGCGAAGGCAGCTTCAACTATCAACGTATTGATGGTTGGAAACCCACAAATGAAGGATCTTCAGTCATTGACTGCAGATAACTTCACAAAAGATACCGGAATTAAAGTTAACTTCACAGTACTTCCAGAAAACGAACTACGTGACAAGGTAACTCAGGATGTTGCATCTGGCGCAGGCCAATATGACATCGTGACCCTTGGTATGTATGACGTTGCTAACTGGGGTGGTACTGGAAAGATCAAAGCGCTTGATTCATTAGTTGCTGCAGACTCTGCTTGGAATAAAGCAGATGTTTTCCCATCAATGATTAATGGCTTATCTGGTGCTGACAAGAAGTTATATGCAGCTCCATTCTACGGTGAATCATCAATGCTTATGTACCGTAAGGATCTTGCAAAAGCTGCTGGCGTAACAATTCCAGAGCGCCCAACATGGGCACAGGTTGCAGCTGCTGCTGCAAAGATGAATGACAAGAAGAAGGGTATCGCAGGCATCTGTCTACGTGGTCTTCCAGGATGGGGCGAGCAATTCGCACCACTTACAACTGTTGTAAACACTTATGGTGGAACATGGTTTACAAAGGACTGGAAAGCACAAGTTAACCAGAAGCCTTTCGTTGATGCTGTTTCATTCTATGTTGATCTATTAAAGAAGTATGGTGAGCCAGCTCCTACACAAGCAGGCTTTACCGAGTGTGATAACGCAATGGCACAAGGAAAAGCTGCTATGTGGTATGACGCAACATCTGCAACAGGTTCAATTGAAAAAGCAGGCTTCTCTAACTACGTTGGAAAGTTTGGCTATGCGTACGCACCAGTTGTGAAGACCAAAGCTTCAGGATGGCTATGGGCTTGGGCATTCGCAATTGAAGGCGCATCAAAGCAAGAGGCTGATGCATGGAAATTCATCTCATGGGCAACTAGCTCTAAGTATGAAAACCTAGTTGGCGAGAAGCTTGGCTGGACTGCTGTTCCAGACGGCAAGCGCGCATCAACATATGCAAATCCTAAATACACTGCTGCAGCAAGTGCCTATTACAAGATAGTACTTGGATCACTTGAAGCTGCTGATCCACTTAACCCAGGTGTACAACCTCGACCAACTTCAGGTATTCAGTTTGTTGCTGTTCCTGAGTTCGCCGATCTTGGAACCGCTGTTTCACAGGAAGTTGCTAAGGCAATTACTGGTAAGCAGACAGTAAAGGCTGCTCTCGATAAGGGACAGAAGCTTGCTGAAAAGGTTGCCGCAAGGTACGCCAAGTAATAGTTAGTAATAACTAGTACGAATGAAGCTCTGATGAGTATAGGAAATCTCCTATACTCATCAAGGGCTTGTAAACATAGTTTTAACAAATGTATTTATGGTCCAAGGAGATATAAGTGTCAGTATTGACTCACACGAAAGCAGAGAACAAGAAGCGTAGGTTGCCGCTTTATCCTGCACTAATCCTTACCATTATTTTGACTCAGGTACCATTTTTGGTAACTCTGGGCATCTCAAGTTTCCACTGGAACATAATGCATCCAGATGAAACGAAATTTGCTTGGTTTGAAAATTTTCACACAATTATCGCTGATGATGCTATGCGGGCGGCATTAAAAAATTCACTTACCTTAACTTTTAGTGTCGTATTTTTCTCAACTGCTCTGGGGCTTTTACTTGCGATCTTGCTTGACCGTAAATTCCGAGGCCGTGCAATCGTGCGAACACTCTTGATCACACCATTTTTAATTACGCCAGTTGCATCTGCATTAATGTGGAAGCACATAATATTTAATCCAATGTATGGAATTCTAAATGGATTTGCAACGCAGATTTATCAAAAGTTCGGCGGAGATAGTGTTGTAGCAATTGATTTTATTTCTCAACATCCGTTAATAGCTATAGCAGTACCAATGATTTGGCAGTGGACACCATTTATGATGCTGATCATTTTGGCTGGCTTACAAAGCCAGGCACCAGACATACTAGAAGCTGCCGCTGTTGATGGCGCCGGTCCACGACAAATTTTTGCACGTATGACATTTCCTCATCTTCGACAGTACATTCAATTAGCAATTGTGCTTGGAACTATTTACATAGTTCAAAGTATGGACTTCGTATTTACAATCACCCAAGGTGGCCCAGGAACTGATTCAACAATAATTCCCTATCAAATTTACTTAACTATGTTTAGAAAATATGAATACGGAGAGGCAGCAGCAGCAGGAGTAATCGTAATCATTCTTACAATAATTCTCTCCAACTTTGCGCTCCGTTTAACCCGCGACTTATTGGAATCAGAAAAATGAGTAAATTGAAATCAACTAAGATTTTGCGACAGGGCACGCCAGCTGGCCGCTTTTCACTCACGGCTTTAACCTGGTTTTTAGGATTGCTGTTTTTCTTTCCAATTTTTTGGATCCTGCTTATTTCATTTCGCCAAGAGGTAGATGCCGGTACCTTCCCGCCGAAATGGCTTGCGCCATTTTCAATCGAAAACTATGGAGAGGTATTTAAAGCTGGCGCTAAAAGCTTCTTACTTAACTCAACTATTGCTTCGGTAGGTTCAACAATTATTGTTTTATTCTTGGCATATCCGGCCGCTTATGCGCTATCAATTAAGCCAGTTTATAGAAGTAAAGATGTACTCTCATTCTTTCTTTCTACAAAGTTTTTACCTCCAATCGCAGCGTTACTACCTCTATATTTAATACTACAAAAACTACAGTTATTAGATAACATTTTTGCACTTACAATTCTTTATGTGGCTATGAACTTACCACTTGCAGTTTGGATGTTACGTTCATTTTTAAAGGAAATTCCCAAAGAGTTAGTTGAAGCAGCAGAACTTGATGGTGCATCTACTCCGAAGATTCTTTATAAGGTGTTAGCACCTATTTCTATGCCCGGAATAGCAGCTACAGCTTTGATTTGCTTTATTTTTACCTGGAATGAATTCTTGCTTGCTATAAATGTAACTGGGTTTGACGCTGCTACTGCACCGGTTTATCTAGTTAGTTTCGTAACAGCAGAAGGTTTGTTTTTTGCTCACTTAGCAGCAGTATCAATCATAGTTTCCCTTCCGGTAGTAATTGCAGGTTGGGCAGCACAGGACAAGCTTGTGCGCGGACTCTCGTTAGGGGCGGTTAAATAATATGAAGGCAGCAATCATTACTGGCATTGGCCAGATCTCAGTTGAAACAGTTCCAGATCCAGTATGTGAAGACCGAGAGGTAATTATTGAGGTCGCCGCATCCGGAATTTGTGGCACCGACCTTCATATTCTTGAAGGTGAATTTGCGCCAAAGCTACCAATTATTCCTGGCCATGAATTTAGCGGAAAAATTATCGAAGTTGGCAAGAAGGTTACTGAGTACAAAGTTG
>Ga0214919_10010735_pt1 | contig 11538 bp, 9 predicted proteins | sample LL1503_MetaG_FD_177994 | JGI IMG/M metagenome (GOLD analysis project Ga0214919, IMG submission 177994) | Freshwater microbial communities from Lake Lanier, Atlanta, Georgia, United States - LL-1503 | ecosystem: Environmental > Aquatic > Freshwater > Lake | place: USA: Georgia | collected 2015-03-15
ATGAATACGCAAAAGATCAAAACAAAAATCATCCGATAACCATTGAGGTGGTTATCAGAAATAAATGTTGGATCCGTTTCGTTTGCTTGGGCCATACATACCTCCGTTTTTTGGCTCGTTAGAACCAGGGACGCCAGATCCACACCAAGCTGTGCGCGAAGAACGCGCCCACGGCCCACAAGATGTACCCTTGGATGTAGTACTGGTGGAACTCCTGGGCCTCGTCGTCTGTCAGCCCTGAGGGGTTAGCTGCATCAGTCATAGTTAGTGCCTCTCACAAAATGCCTTTCGGCGACTCCCCGCACCCGGATGGGTACGGAACGGACTGCAGCAGCACGAATGCCACCGCAGTTGAACCCCCGGACGAGCCGGAGGATTGACCGATCGGACGAACACCACAGCACGGCTTTCACGCATGTGCTCCAACATTTGCCTGACCGAACAATTCAATAAACCTGTGCGCCTGCACTTGCGCGTGGCCGGACTCGCGCGCATCGCGCTCGGCCTGGTCGCGCATGCGCTTGGCGGCTGAAATACGAACCAACACCGGCTGCTGCTCCAGCAGGTCTTCCATTAACTGCTGGGCCTCGGGCTCCCACGGAATGGTGGGCTCGCCCACTACGCGGTTGGGGCTGGCTTCAATCTTGTCTAGTTCAGTGCCCAGCGGCAGGATGTGGAACAGCGCGTCAAACAAGGCGTTACAAAACTCTTGGATGATGTAGGTGGCGCCGGCATAGCCCATAAACGGCGTTCCGGTGTGGCGGCGGATGATGGGCAGCGGAAAACTAGCCGGAATAAAGCTGGTTTTCATCATTCCGCCCCCGCCGCATTCGGCCAGGTAAATGCGTTCGTTGTAGCTGCCGTACAGCACCAGCGGTGTTTTTTCGGTCACCAGTTTGCGCACCTCGGCGTTATCGGTTTTGGCTCCGGCTAAGCGGGATATCGCAAAGTTACAAGGCAGGCCCATTTCGTTTTCGAGGAAATGGCGGATACCGCGCGTATAGGTTTCGTTGGCCACCACGCCAAAATTGGCAGTGCCAAAAAAGTCTTGCGTCACCGAGCGCCACAAGTCCCAAATTGGCTTGATGGTGCTGTGCTTTTCACGCTCGATAAATGGCTCGGGGTCCAGGCCCAATAACTCGCCTAATTTGCGTAAAAACTTGGTGGTGCTGTGCAGGCCGATCGGCGCTTGCAGATAGGGGCGCTCCAGTGCCTCGCACAGCATGCGGCCAAACTCGCGGTACATGCAAATGTTGACATCGGCTTCTACCAGACGCGATACATCGGCCAGGTGGCTGCCCAGCGGGAACACCATATTGACTTCAGCGCCTATGCCTTGCACCAGGCGGCGGATCTCAGCCAGATCGCTGGGGCAATTGAAAGTGCCGTAGCTCGGTCCGATGATGTTGACGCGCGGACGCTCACCGACTTTGCGCTCGCGTTGGGGTACTTCGCGCAAACCATATTGCTGCCACAGCCAGAACATGGCGCGGTTGGCACATTGCCACTGGTCTTCGTCAATCGTGCGCGGCAAAAAGCGCTGCAAATTCGTACCTTCGGGCGTGACGCCGCCACCAATCATTTCGGCAATCGAGCCGGTCACCACCACGGCAGGCAGATCCGGGTCAAGGGCGGCGTGGGCGCGGCGCATGGCGCCTTCGGTGCCTTCGCGCCCGAGTTGTTCTTCGGCCAGACCGGTCACCACAATCGGCAATTCATGCGGCGGCAGCGCGTCGGTGTAATGCAACACGGAGGTCACTGGCAGGTTCTCGCAACCCACCGGCCCGTCAATCACTACTTGCAAGCCCTTGATAGCGGTAAACACATACACCGCTCCCCAATATCCACCTGCACGATCGTGGTCCAGCACTAGCATGGCAGACCCTCCGCTAGTGCGGCATGCGATGGCGCGCCTATGCAAAGCATGAAGTGCAGTTGGCTCATATCATGGCCTCGGCTTTCTTCTTCTTGGCTTGCTTTTCCAGCAGGCGGCGGGTTTCGGCTTTGAATTCGGGCCGATCTTGGGGCACGCCTTGCGAGCTTTCCCAGACACCGGTCGCATGGCCGCTTCCCGCCTCACCAAAAAAGGCTTTCATTTCGTCAAAGCGCGACTTGTTAGCAATGGCCGCATTGATTACCTGCGCCAGCGAACCGGCCCCTGCCGGGCCCATCAGCGGACGCGCAGAAATCAGGTTGGTGAAATACAGGCCGGGGATGCTCAGTTCTTTAGCCGCCTGCACCACGGGCGTGGTGCCAATCGCCAAGTCGGGCTTCCATTCGTGCATGGCAGCCAGGTCTTGCTCTAGCGAAGCGCGGTACTGCACATGCACGCCGTGGGCTTCTAGCCACTGGCAATCGGGCTCGCTCCAGACCGTGCGCGGGCAGGCGGTGCCTACATAGCGCAGATCTGCGCCACTCTCCACCAGAAGGCGCGCTACCAGTAATTCGGAACCTTCGTAACCACTGAGCGTGATACGCCCTTTGATCGGCATGCGCGCCAAGCCGCCTTTGATGGCGGGCAGCATGGTGTTTTTCACCATGTCGATTTGTGCTTGCGCAACGTTGGCCGCATTGCCAATCGCTTGCAGCCAGGCTTCGGTGCCGTCATGGCCCACAGGGGCTGAGCCTACGATGGGGCGGCCCGCCGCTTCAAATTCGCGGATGCTGGCGGTGTAAAACGGATGGATGGCACCCACTACCGCGCAATCCAAAGCGGCATAGAGCTCGCGCCATTCGCGGGTGGGCACGACCGGGCCTGCAGCCAGGCCCATGGGTTCTAGCATGCGGCCGATGATGACCGGATCCGCTGGGAACATTTCGCCCAGCAGCGTGACTGTGGGCTTGTCAGCACGACCGCTGCGCGGCGCTTGCACTGGCCCGGCCATGATTTCTTCGCGTGCGTATTTGAGCATGGCACCGGCCAACACGTCTTTGGCTTCGGCATGCGTTGGCACCCCAAAACCGGGCACATCGATACCGATGATGCGCACGCCATTGATGTCCTTGGGCAGCAGTTGCAGCGGCACGCCACTGGCCGTGGGAACGCACAAATTGATGATGACAATCGCGTCGTAATTTGCCGGGTCGGCTTCTTTGTACACCGCTTCGCGGATGTCTTCAAACAGCTTTCCGGTGACCAATGTTTCGGAGTTAAAGGGCACATAGCCCACGCTGCGTTTGGCACCGTAAAAATGCGAGGTAAAGGTCAGGCCATACACGCAGCAAGCCGAGCCCGAAAGAATGGTGGCGGTACGCCGCATGCGCAGCCCCACACGCAAGGAACCAAAGGCCGGGCACATGCTTTGCGGCTGGTCGTGCGGCCCGGCCTTGGGGTCCACCGGATAGTCTTTGGCGTATTGCGCGAGTACCTCCGACTTGCCTGAGGCCTTGGCGGCTGCCAGCAGTTTTTCGCCACCGGCGTGGCAGCCCATGCCGTCGCCCTCGATAGCCGTGTTCACAGCCGAAGGTGCTTGCGCGTTGACGATAGGAATGGTTTTGCTCATGGCCGTAAGTAATTGCGCTTTTAGACTTCGTCGTACACCACTTCCAACGTGGGCTTGGTGTTTTCGGTGCGTCCGCACATATCAAATTGGGTCGCGGGCTCCAGCACCACATCGCGGCCCACCGCCGATGCCGCGAAAAGGCCTAGCAACTGGTCTTGCGACAGCGGCTTGGGGCGCACTGGTTCGGAAGTGGCTACGTTTTCTGCCAGCTCGGCGAACATCGGGCCCCACACCGAATCGGGTCGGCCGATGATTTCGTAGCTGGCACTCTTGCGGCGAATGTCTTCGTTGGCTGGAATCGTGGACAGCACCGGGATGCCGACTTGGGTGGCGAACTGTGCGGCTTCGCCGGTACCGTCGTCGCGGTTGATGACCATGCCGGCCACGCCCACATTGCCGCCGAGTTTGCGGAAATATTCCACCGCGGAGCACACGTTGTTGGCCACATAGAGCGACTGCAAATCATTGCTGGCCACCACAATCACTTTTTGGCACATATCGCGGGCAATCGGCAGGCCGAAACCGCCGCACACCACGTCGCCCAAAAAGTCGAGCAGCACATAGTCAAAGCCCCACTCATGAAAGCCAAGTTTCTCTAAGAGCTCAAAGCCATGGATGATGCCGCGTCCGCCGCAGCCGCGACCGACTTCGGGGCCACCGAGTTCCATGGCATACACGCCATCGCGCTTGAAGCATACGTCGCCAATCGCGACGGCTTCACCCGCGAGTTTTTTCTTGGATGAGGTTTCGATAATCGTGGGGCAGGCACGGCCACCAAACAGCAAGCTGGTGGTATCGCTTTTTGGGTCGCACCCGATGAGCAACACCTTTTTGCCTTGCTGCGCCATCATGTAACTCAGATTAGCCAGCGTGAAGCTTTTGCCAATACCGCCTTTGCCGTAAATGGCAATGATCTGGGTCTCTTTGGTCACCTCTTTGGTGCTGACCGGCGCCGGCTCTATGGCCGCTTCGGTGCGCAAAATATCGCGCATGAAATTTACTGGGGCCACTGCAGGAATCGTGCTTGCGCTCATGCTATTTGTCTCCAATCAAGAACCATCTTCAAACAATCGGCATCGCCAAAGGCGGTGCGGTAGGCCGCATCGGCCTGGGTTGCTTCGTGTTGGTGGGTAATCAAGCCATCCAAGGACAAGCGGCCGTCGCCTGCCAATGCAATCACTGCGGCCAAATCCGGCGGCGCCCATTGCGCGGCCACGCGGATGCGCGCTTCGCGCATAAAGGCCGGTGGGAAAACAAAAGACAGCGGCGCGTCGTAAAAGCCGGCCAGCACCACTTCGCCACCGGGGGCCAAGCGGCTGATCAAGTCATCTAGCAGCGAGGACACGCCGCTGACATCGCAAATGCATTGGTAATTGCGCCGGCTATCAGCAGAGGGATCAATCACCTCGTAGCCCACCGCGCCACTGCGGCGTGCCGGGTTGGTGTCCCAGACCACGGGGGTGTGACCGGCCAGTACGGCCAAGCGCGCCATCATGCGGCCCAGTACGCCATGACCGACTATCAAATCAGGTTGACGCATACCCGGTGCGCTGTGCGCGTGGTAGGCGGTAGCCGCCAGTGCGAACAAGATGCCTTGCTCGGCCAGGGATTCCTTGATGGGGAGGGCGCGGGCCGATGGCACCACCAGGCGCGAGGCTGAGCCGCCAAACAAATTGCGTGCGTCGGTAAAGCATTGCGAGCCAGGCAGATAGACCTGGGTTCCCACGGCCACGGTGGCTTGGTCTCCGGCGGCCACCACGCGGCCCACGGTTTCGTAGCCCGGCACCAGCGGATAGCCCATGCCAGGGAAAGAAGGCATGGTGCCTTCCCACAACAGGCGCTCGGTACCGGTGCTGATACCGCTGTACTCGACCTTGACCAACAGGTCCGATGCACCCATTTCGGGCAGTGTCAGACCGCGCAAAGCCAGGGCCTTGGGCTGTTGGAAAACAATCGCGTTAGCTTGCATGGGTGTATCGTTACATTGACATACGTCAATGTCAATCTATATTTACATCCGATGGGGTTTTTAAGGGTAAACCCTTACATTTACGCCCAATCAGAATCTGCGTTTGCAGTGGCATAGGGTTGGGCACGATTTCCAAATGCGCAAAACCGGCTTCGGCCATCATGTCCATCAGCTCGCGCGGCGTGCGCAAGCGGCCAGCGCCCATGGCCAGCAGGTAAAAATGGAAATAGGCATCGCCCTGCGGTGTCTCGCCCGGCTCTTGCGCCATGGGCTCGGACAGCAACAAGGTGCCGCCTGGGGGCAGCGCTTGGTAAATTGAGGCCAAGAGGGTGCGCACATCGGCGTCCGGGTGGTCATGGGCCACGCGGATCAGGGTCACCAGGTCCGCGCCCTGGGGCAGCGGGTCTTTCAGAAAACTGCCGGGATGCGCTTGGCTGCGCGACTCCAAGCCCTGGCGCGCAAAATTGGCCCGGGCCAGCGCCGCCACTTCGGGCAGGTCAAACAGCATGACTTGGAGGTGCTTGGCATGCAGTGCCAGACGCGACATAAACGTGCCTTGGCCGCCACCCACGTCCAGCACGCAGCGGTGGTCGTCAAAACGGTAGCTGGCCAAAATCTCGTCCACCACAAAAGGCTGAGAGGCGGACATCAAATTGGAATAGCGGGCATATTTTTCGGCCTGGGCCTGCGCAGCCTGTGCCGCTTGCGCCGCTTGGGCGTCTTCGTCCAGGGTGTAAGGCCAGTACTGCGCCATGGCGCCGACTTGTCCTGGGCCTCGCAGCATGGCCACCGGGTCTTGCATGTCCTGGTAGAGCACTGCGTGGTGTTCGATCATGGCGCGTATGCCCGCGTGGCCGGCCACCGGCGCACCCAGCGGGCCCAGGCCATAGCGACCTTGGCTGCGCAGATTGAGCAGGCCCAGCGCCAGCGCTGATTGCAGCAAGCGCTGCAAACCGGCGGGCGGCAGCTTGGTCCATTGCGCCAACTCGTCTAAGGTGCGGGGCCGCTCGGCCACCGTTTCCAAAATGCGCAAGCGCACACAGGCCAGCAGCACCTGCGAATAGACAAAACCGGCCATCAGATCAAACACCTGGCGCGCACGGCGGCGGGTAATCCAGCGCGTCAGCGGGTTGGACACGCTCCAGCGGTACAGGCTGTCGCTGGTCAGCCAGCGGTCCATCAGCGCGCCGATGCGGTCCGCCCAGGGCGATGTGCGCCCTTGCGCGCTCGGCTGCGAGGCCAGGTCCAATGTTTTCATACCGGGGTGTTCCTAAAAAACGGTGCAGTGGGCCGGGGTGCTCAGGCGCCCACGGTGGGCGAGGCGGGCGCGGTTTGCGGGGACTGCGAGGCAGCCTCTCGGTAGGCGTTGCAGGCGGCGCGCGGCACCAGGCGCTCAGACTCTTGCCACACCAGATCGCGCATGGCTTGCGCCGCGGGCCCTTCTGGAATCGAGTCTGCGGCAGCTTGAATCAGGGACTCGAAATGCTCAATGGCACCCGACAGGCCCAGGTTGGCAATCGCATTGGGCCGGGCGTGCTGCGCGTCCTGGCCCACCGGTTTGCCTAGCAAATCCGCCTGGCCCATCACGTCGCGGATGTCGTCGGCTACTTGGTAGGCCTCGCCCAGGCAGTCGCCCAGTGCTTGCCACTGGCTCGGGTCCGCCCCGGCGCTCAGCGCTCCTGCGCAGGTGGCCGCCACAAACAGGGCCCCCGTTTTGGCCCGCTGGTATTGCATGAGCGACACGCGGGATTCAGACTCCCAGGCCTGACCGGCGACGATGCCACCGGGCATGCCTACGCCACCAGCGATGATTTTCAGCAGCCCTGGCAAGCGTGCGGGTGATTGGCCTGCGGCAGCCGCCAAGGTCTGGAAGGCCAGCACGATCAGCGCGTCGCCCGCCAGCACGGCCAAGGGCTGGCCAAACGCCCAGTGCACCGAGGCGCGGCCACGCCGGGTGGGTGCATCGTCAAAACAGGGCAGATCGTCGTGCACCAGCGAGGCGCAGTGCAGCAATTCGATGGCGACGGCGGCCGCGTCGCTCAGCGCCGGGTCGTCCTGGCCACAGGCCTGGGCCACGGCCAGGCACAGCTGCGGGCGGATGCGCGCGCCGCCGGGAAACACCGCGTGGCGCACGGCCGAAGCCAGCTTGGGCGGGCAGCTCGCGTCCTCTGCGGAGGCCAGTGCCATAGCCAGGGATTGCTCGATGCGGGTGATTGCCTTCATTGCGTGTCTCCATGCGTGTTATCGGGCCACGGTGTCAAGTGACAATTCTACTTGTCACTTATTGATGTAAATCAATATAGACACTTACGGCGCAACTGTCAACGCGGGATTACGCGGGTTTCCCCTTTTTTTCTGAATGGCAGGCGCCATGCCTGCTGTTAGTGATACGTCCGCCAGGGCGGGTGCAAAGGCATCCCTCAGCCCAAAGCAATGCATGGCCGTGCCCTTGGCCGTTGCGCGGGCCGGATTTACACCCGCATTTGCAGTCGTATAGGCTCTGCGTGCCTGCTTGGGTGTGACTGTGCGCCCCGCTTGGGGCGGTATGGACTGCTAGGTTTCGAGGATATGCGTCAGCAGCAGCCGGGCCAAGGTGTCTGGCTGCTCTTCATGGGCCAAGTGGCCCAGGCCCGGGAGGCGGGTCACTTGCGGTGGGGCTTGTCGCCTGAGCGATGCGCCAGCGCGCTCGGCGACCGATGGCGGCACGATCAAATCTTGCGCGCCCGCGATCAGGGTCAGCGCAGCCTCCAGCAGGGGCAGCCGTTTCCAAAACGCGTGCAAGTCCCAGTGCGCCATCATGGCCAGCGCACCTGCGCCATGCGCGGGCTGGGCGATGAGCTTTTGGTAAAGCGCACGCCCATGTGCGTCTAGCGTGGAGCCGGTGCCGTCCAGCAGCCTTTGCAGCACGGCGGGATGCGCCGCTTGCCAGGAAAACAGCTCGGGTACCAGCGGTGCCTTGGCCAGCAGTTTGGCCATGGGCGAAAACAACTGCCCGGCCAGGCCATCGAGCGGCAGCAGCGCGCCATTGAGCGAGACGATCCGCCGGGGCTGCACATGCCCGTCTAGCGACAGCATGCAGGCCACCGCCGCCCCTGCCGAGTGGCCGACGATGGTATCTGGCCGGATGGCCATATGTGCCAGTAACTCAGCCACCCCGGCGGCCATACCGGGCAGAGAAAACAGCGCGGCGACTTGCGAAGGCGCGGGCGTGGCGCTGAATGCGTGGCCCGGAAAGTCCAGCGCCAGCACGCTGCAGTGCGCGGCGAGCAGCGGGAACACATCGCGCCAGGAATGGGTGGAGGCACCGGTGCCGTGTAGCAGCAGCACCGTGGGCGCCTGCGCGTCGGCATGCGGCGCGTATTGCACATGCCAGCGCAAGCGCGGGGTTTGCACAAAGCGCGAGTGTTGGCGCAGCGGCCAATCGGCGCCGTCGCGCTCCCAGTCCAGGCCTTGGCGGGGGGGCATCGCGCGGGCCAATCAGCTGCGCCCGGCCACTGCGCGCACCGCTTGGTTTAGCGATTGCGCGCCGCCATAGGGCAGGGCCAGGTATTGCGCGCCCATGGCGGCGGCCAATTGTTCGGCGCTGCTTTGGGGCTGGGGCGAGGTGTCCACCAATAGCGCGCTCACGCCGGTGGCGCGTAGTTGCGCGGCAGCGGCCAAGGCGTCGCTGGTGGCAGGGCCACGGCCCGGGCTGCCATCGCGGGCGATATTGGCTTTGCCATCGGTCAGCAGTACCACGATAGGCGTCTCGCCTTTGCGCTTAATCTGCCCGGCCAGCGTGTTGGCCGCGTCAATCGCCGAGGCCAGCGGCGTGCCGCCCCCGCCGGGCAGGCCCGCCAGGCTGCGCTTGGCGCGCGCTAGCGAGCGGGTTGGCGGCAACAAGACTTCGGCTCCTTTGCCCCGAAAGGCCAGCACCGCCACGCTGTCGCGTCGCACATAGCAATCGGCCAGCAGCAACTCCACCGCGCCCTTGGCTTCGGCCAACCGGTTGAGCGCCGACGAGCCCGAGGCATCGACCACAAACACCGTGGTGGTTTGCCCGAGTTGGCGAAAGCGCGTGACATGGAAATCCTCTTTGCGCACCACGATGCGCGGCGCTTGGCCTGGCGGCAAGGTGCTCTTGCGCAGTCTTTGCCAAGGCGCGGCGGCGCGCAAAGTCTCCAGCACATTGATGCGCTGCCCGGCACGCGGCTCGCCCTTGCGCGCACCCACAGGGCGACCGCGCAAAGCGTTTTTTTGCGCGGCACCGGCGCTGCCCGATGTCGGCGACCTCGCCCGCTGCAAAGCGCCAATCTTCAGGCGTGCCAGCAAACCGGCGGGTATGGCTGCTTGCGCGGCTTCCAGCACGCGTTCGGCCAGTTCTTGGGCGTCCAGGGGCTGGCTGTCCGCGTCCTCCTTGTCTTCGTTCTTGGTGTCGTCTTGCGCGTCCTGGGGTGGCTCGGTCGGCGCTTCGGGCGCTGGGTTCTCGGTTGGCTCGGTAGGGCTTGCCTCCTCTTGCGGTGGCGCAGGTTCCTGCGGCTCGGGGGCTGGCGGCAAGCGGGTAGCGCGCGGGGCCAGCACCAGGCGTGCGGCCACTGCAATGTGTTCTTCCTCTACTGTGTTGCTTGCGGCCAGCGCGGCTGCTGCGCGGGCGGCGCGCGCCGCAAACAGGCTGGCGCGCAGCGAATCAATGCCCAGCGCCATCGCCGCCGCGCACAAGGCTTGCACCGATTCTGGCGCCATCTGCACCTGCCCGATTCGCTCGCGTGCAGCCAACACTTCTTCGGCGGTCCACAGCGGGCTTTCCTCGTCCTGGCCCTGGCTGTCCAGGCGCAGATGAAAAGCCAGGCGCTCGGCCAGGCTGGCGGGCAGTTGTTCGTCTTCGTCGGCGCCTTCGTCCAGGGCGACCAGGCCGACACGGGCGGCTAGTACGTTGTCCAAGCCGTCGCGTTGCAGCAGTACCTCGCCGCTGTCAAGCGCGCTGCCAAATCGCGCTGCTGCGCCCGCCGTCATGCGCTCGGCCATGGCCAGCAGCAGCACGCCGCCGTGTGCCTGCGCCAGCAAGCCTTGCAGCGCCACCGGGCGGCCCGCTTGCAGCGTGGCGCCCAGGTCCAGCCCGCCTAGCAAGGCGGTGTCGCCGGTGTTCAGGGGCACGCGCCGCATGGGACTTGCCGCGGGCAACAGGGTGCGCAGCAGCGCCAGCCAATCGTCACGCGCAGCGCAAGCCGGGGCGCGCAAAGCCACTCCGCCCAGGCCCGCCGGGTCCACGGCAAACAGGGCGGCAATCGTGGCGGCGTCGCCTTGCATGTTGGGGGCTTATTTTTGCGGCGCAGCGGCCAGCTCGGCCAGCGCCCGCTCCACGCGGGTAGAAGAGCCCGCGTCGTCCAGCGGATTGCGCCGCAAGCGGTGGCGCAAAGCGGGCGGCGCCACGCGCTGCAAATGGGCTTGCGTTACTGCCTTGTGGCCCTGCCACGCGGCCAGGGCGCGGGCGGCGCGCACCAGCGTCAGGTCGCCGCGCAAGCCATCGGTGCCCAAGGCCATACACAGCTTGGCGGCAAAAGCGCGGGCGCTATCAGGAATCTCCACCTCGTTCAGGCGCTTGCGCCCGGCGACGATGCCTTTGCGCACTTTGTCGTCTTCTTTTTTCCATTGCGCGGTAAAGGCTTGCGGATCTTGCTCAAAGGCATCGCGCCGCTTCACCACTTCCACCCGCTCGTCCAAAGTGCTTGGCGTTTTCACTTCCACCGACAGGCCAAAGCGGTCTAGCAACTGGGGCCGCAATTCGCCTTCTTCGGGGTTGCCGCTGCCGATGAGCACAAAGCGCGCCGGGTGGCGCACACTCAGGCCTTCGCGCTCGACCACGTTTTCGCCGGAGGCGGCCACGTCGATCAGCAAGTCCACCAAATGGTCTTCCAGCAAATTGACTTCGTCGATATACAAATAGCCCCGGTTGGCGCGCGCCAGCAGGCCGGGTTCAAAAGCCTTCACGCCCTGCGACAAAGCGCGCTCCAGGTCCAGCGCGCCGACCACGCGGTCTTCGGTGGCGCCCAGCGGCAGATCGACCACCGGCACGCCCACCAGCTGCCT